>Ga0316197_10000060_pt1 | contig 93955 bp, 88 predicted proteins | sample OudBiesiAoxic_MG_FD_204939 | JGI IMG/M metagenome (GOLD analysis project Ga0316197, IMG submission 204939) | Coastal sediment microbial communities from Oude Bieten Haven, Netherlands - site A oxic | ecosystem: Environmental > Aquatic > Marine > Coastal > Sediment | place: Netherlands... | reverse complement strand
TCTACAATAATATGAGACCGCATCTGAGTTTGGGTATGCAAACGCCAAATGAAGTGCATGAAAAAGGCCAGCAGCTAGCGCTACTGGCCGATCAATAAACCGTCAACGTATTTTAGGACGTGACACTGAAATGGTTCAGAAACACCGTATAGAGCCCAACAAAACTCGCCCTTCGGGAGTGATTCAGCGTATCTACTTCTGTGTCAAATGTGTTTGAAAGGGAATGCCATTCCTACACACATTTCCTTGAATTAAACACGCTGAGATCATTCTGAATCCTGTATCTTGAGGTAGCTTGGGTATAGGTATTAAAGGAAATGAAATATTCATCTGAAGGATGAACGTTAGGGTTTTAAAGCGACGCTATGACTGCTAGTATCATACTTGTAGGGAATTATCTCTTGAGTGAAGACTTAATGGTCAAATTTGTTTTTCTTCAGTCAGATATAACAAGAAGCCTACATTAAAAGAGCTTCTTGGTTAAAGGATAACAATAACAATAAGGCTCATTCCTTTTCACTTAGGAATGAGTCACTCCTAAGTGTAGAGCTTAACTAATGGTTTGGTCGCCGATCTGTTAAGAATTCTATGCTTAACTTAATATTGGCGTTGCTGCATAGCTGGACTTAGCTTTTGTTAGATAAGTTTTATTAGTAACCAGAACCCGGTGCTTTCACCGGGTTTTTTGTATCTGGTGTTTCTGAAACGAATTAAACACGCTGAGGTCACTCTGAATCCTGAGGTGACTTGGGTATATAGAGTAGTCATGCGCTTAGGCGGGGTTAATGGGAGAGACGGTTACGACCAGACTCTTTGGCTCTATATAATGCGTCATCAGCCGCTTTTAATACTACGTCTGGATTAGAGGTTGGTTCGCTATCTGCAATTCCAATACTTACTGTTACATGAATATAGCGGTGTATAACGTTATTTTTTCGCGTCATACTGCCTTGTTTATCATTGTTTGGACGTTCAGCATAATTTCGAAGTACTAAATTATATTCTGCAATCGCGAGACGTAATTTTTCTAAATGTTCTTCACATTGTTCACTTTTCTTACCTTTAAATAAAATGGTAAATTCTTCGCCACCATATCGGAATATTTGTGCACCGCCTCCTACCTTCGTTATTAACTGAGCCACTAACGTTAAAACGTTGTCACCCGTTTTATGACCATATAAATCATTGAATTTTTTGAAATGATCTATATCTAGCATGGCTAAAGTATAGGTTTTTCCGAGATTCTTTAATTCTGTTTCTAGTGCTCGTCGTCCTGGAATATCGGTGAGTTGATCGATAAAGGCTTGTTCGTGGCTACAAATAATGAGGTTAAACATGTGCAGTAGGGCAGCTAACGTAAAGGCTGAGCAAGAGACTAAGCCATATTGAAAAAAAATGAATGTTAAGCTGGAGAATAGTACCCCTATAAATACTGCTTGGTCAGAGCCATAATTACGAAATAAAATCATAAACGTGCTAGTACCAGCGACCACGACTCCCCAGATAATGAATAAAAGAGGAAGAGGAGAGAAGTGTAATTGTGTTAGCAACCCTGAATTCCACAACGATGAAAGATCCGATTTTTCAATATATTGAATGAAGATAGTTGACCAAATGATTTGTATTGCAATAAATAAACAAAAGTAGCCTCCAAATAAAGACCATAAGCGTTTATCTGGCAGTTTATGTACGAGTAATAAATTGAGCGGTAATAGAGTCGCCAGTAAATAATAAATGAGTTTTGTTGTATTATTGGTCAGTGGGGCTTGTAAGTGATTTTGTACAATGTAGTACGCAATTATCATCAATAATGCGACAAGGCTCGTACGTCCTTGATTAAATGGTTGGCTAAGAATAATGATAAGAGCAAAAAGGATATAAGGCAGTATTAGTAGCAAATTCTGATAAACAAGCAACGTTTCACGACCTTCTTTTAATGAGATAACCATTAAGAAAGAGAGTAATGATGGTATTCCAAAGCGAAACCCAGGGTTTCTGAGAATGGAAAATGATAGTCGCTGCACTTAAAAGCCATTCCTTTGTCGTTAAGTTTGTATAAGGTTCAAGTCACATACATATACAATAGCCGACATTGAGATATTTGCTCAGTTGTCTTAATGCATTGCATTTTATTCTACAAATATTTGAGGGTTTTATTGGCATGATAATGCAGAAGGAGCCTTAAGGCCCCTAGCTGGTAACGCTGTAGGTATTTACTTAATAAGGTAAGGAAATAGCTTTCTTTTCTGTGCGTCGGTTAGATTCTCTACACATTCAACATTGCGCTCAGGAATACCATCAGGATCAGGGTAGTGTTTTAGCACTTTTTCCATGCTTTCTTCTCTAATCAGGTGAAAGATAGGGTAAGGCGAACGATTAGTGAGGTTTTCTGCATCTTCTGGCTCGGCACCATAAAAACAGTAATCAGGGTGGAAGCTGGCAATTTGATAGATGCCACTTTTGTTCATTTGAATGACAAGCCCTTCAACCAAATCAAGAAACTGATTATAGTCATCGAATTCTTTAAATAAGTTGGTGGCAACCACCAAGGTTGTTTCTAATTCTTCTACTGGTGTTTGATCTAATGTTTGCAATTCTTGATAGATAGTTTCCAATAAAACATCTTCTGAAGCGTCTTCGCAAACGTGTATTTTTATTTGTTTATTACGATTAGGTTTTGCGGCAAAAGGACATAAATTCAGGCCAATAACGACATCTTCTAACCATTGCTGAACATCTTTTTCTACTTGTGACATAGCTGACTCTGCATTTGCTGTAATTATGAATTGTATCAATCGAGAGATATATTTTTGTTTTATTTGTTCAATTCATCTGTATTGAATAGCTTGGGTATATAAATAAAAAGGCCAGCTTCTTATGGCTGACCTTTCATTTTAAAAAGAGAAAATGATTATGCTTTTTCTTCTTCTTTCTCTGCTGCATCCGAATCAACTTCAGGTGCAGGAAACTGCTGTACAGGTTTAGCAACAAGTTGACGTGTTGCTGTTCGAATTTCCGCTAGCTTCACTTCAAATGTATCACCTAGTTGGTATTCTTGTACTGTATCAATAGAAACTGTACCTAAATCACCGCTACAAACAATACGTTGCTTATTATCAACAATTAACGACCCCGGAATAAATGCCGAAGCACCAATCTCAAGTAAACGAATTCGAATACCAGCACGATTAATATCGAAGATTTCAGCAGTAAAGACAGCTTCATCCTTCACTGCATTTTTTAGCAAGCGAATGTAAAGCCAATCAGCAACTCCACGCTCTGCCATACGGTGTGTACGACGGTGTAATGCAATCTCTTCACCGACAGTATCGTCAGGTTTCTGAGATGGCTCGTTACCTGTAATAACAGCTTTAAGAAGACGATGGTTAATCATATCGCCATACTTACGAATAGGAGATGTCCATGTCGCGTAAGCATCTAATCCCATAGCGTAATGCGGAGCTGGTTGATTACCAACCTCACTGTAAGCTTGGAATTTACGTAGGCGGTTATCTAAATACGTTGAATCAAGCGTATTTAACCAACGGCGAAGCGCACTGAAACCTTCTAGGGTTTTCAGTTCTTCTTTTTCAAATGGCGCTTCAACTTTTTGCAAGAATTCCATCGCGGTATCAAGCTTTTCAGGATGGAAGCCATTATGAATATTGAAAACACCTGTACCGAATTTATCTCTTAATACTCGACCCGCACAAATGTTCGCTGTAATCATTGCCTCTTCGATCATGCGATTTGAAGTACGGCGAGGATCAGTATGAATTGCGACAACATCGTTGTCTTCACTGAGTTCGAAACGGTAATCTGGACGATCAGGGAATACTACTGCGTTATTTGAACGCCATTTGCTACGTACATTAGCAAATTGGTGAAGCGCATCGATTTGTTCTGCAATAACGTCGTTAGCCATTAACTTTTCTGACTGGCCTTTTTCAATCAGATCAGATACATCGTCATACGCTAAACGAGCCTGAGATTTAATCCATGCAGCAAAGAACGTGATGTCGTCTTGAATATCACCTTCGCTATCAACCGTTACGCGACAACAAATAACAGGGCGTTTCTCGTTTTCAATCAATGAACATAGTTCATCGCTTAATTCACGAGGAAGCATTGGGATATTACGACCAGGTAGATAAACGGTGAATCCGCGCTTACGTGCTTCATCATCCATTTTATTGCCAACAGAGATGTAAGATGTTGGATCGGCAATCGCAATCGTGATTTCGAAGTTACCATCATCTTTCTTAACCGTATGAATCGCATCATCCATATCTTTGGTTGACTCACCATCGATAGTAATGAACGGAATATCGGTTAAATCTTGGCGCTCTAAACCTTCGTCTAGCATATTCCAGCTATCTTGCGGTGCAGGCTCTGCGTTAGGCAGTTCATAGCGGGCAAGTGTTACCCACCATGGTGCAATTTTATCGTTACTATCTGTGATTTTTTCATTAATCACACAAGTAAACGGTTTGTTTGAATTTGTTAGCGGGTGGCTATTTAGATTTGCTACAACCCAGTCGCCTTCTTTCAGCTCTTCTGGATTCAACCCTTTTATAGCGCGTGCTTTTATTGCGTCTTTTAGCTGTGGGTGATCAGGCACAACGTTTAATCGGTTGTGGATCATCTTCACGCGGCCAATAAAGCGTGTCAGGTTCTGCTCTACCAGCTCCTGAGGTTCAGCAACTTCACGCTCTTTTTCTGTACGAAGCACAGCAATCACGCGGTCACCGTGCATTACGTTTTTCATATAATTAGGCGGAATAAAAAAGCTTTCTTTATTATCAGTTTCTAGAAAGCCAAAGCCACGGTCAGTCGCTTTTACGTTACCTTCTTTTTTAGGAAGGGTTTCTTGAATTTGTTTTTTAAGCTGGGCTAGCAGCGGATTATCTTGAAACATTATGCTCGGTCTCAGAATATTAACCCAGACACTATACGTATTTGGGGCGCTAAAACCAAGATTGTGGAATGTATATTTTGTGAAGATTTGTGCCATTGTCGAAAAACGGTGGCTTTCTATCTATATATAGGGCCAAGGGCAGATAATAAATATAGGGTCAAGAGCAGTTAATAAATGGCACGCAAAATGAAATGATTTCAGCAATACAGTGCAATAACGCTATCCTTATACCCAAGTTACCTCAAGATGCTCGTTCAGCGAGAATTGGTTGGGCTCTAGGCAAGGCACTTATTTATAAGCCTAGTCGTTTTACGTTGAAAATAAGTAACACCGCATAGAGCCCAACAAAACTCGCCCTTCGGGAGTGATTCAGCGTACCGACTTCTGTGTCAAATCTGTTTGAAAGGGAAAGCCATTCCTACACACATTTTCCTTGAATTAAATACGCTGATATCACTCTGAATCCTGCATATTGAGGTAGTTTGGGTATATACAATTACCAAAATGGTGATAGCTCTCTTCTATTTATGGTGTTTTTCGAGTCGCTGTACTTTTCTTTGGCAATAAAGTGAGAAATAAAATGCCTTTCCCACATTTATAGTCTGTATTTCTAGAAGAGTAAATTAAGGTGAAGAAGTGCTTTTATGCTGCGGGATAGTGCCAATAAGAAGTAATGCTCATAATGATAATGACCAAGACACATACTTTTTGTCTAAATAGTAAGTGTTTGGAAGTTATTTTGTGACAGCCTTCAATTTTTTCTGGCCTTTTATCGCGTAATGGAGCAAAATATGCGCCTCATATCGTCGAGGCCCATGCTTGTGGTTGCTATTGCAGAACTTTTTAAAGCATAAGGGGCCCCGTTTACGTTAGATTATTTATTGGGATCCCAATGCTAGAATCTGTTACAGAATTTCGCCAATTAGATTTGGCTGACACACTTTTATCTGCTCTTGACTCAATGGGCTTCGTTTCGCCAACTCCTATTCAGGCGGCGTCAATTCCTCTACTTCTTACTGGTGTTGATGCACTTGGTAAGGCACAGACTGGTACTGGTAAAACGGCTGCGTTTTCACTACCTGTTCTAAATAAAGTAGACCTTTCTCAGCATAAGCCTCAGGCTATCGTAATGGCTCCTACACGTGAGCTTGCGATTCAGGTTGCTGCAGAAATCAAAGTCCTTGGTCAAAACATTAAAGGTCTTAAAGTTTTAGAGATTTACGGTGGAGCTTCTATCGTTGATCAAATGCGTGCACTTAAAAATGGTGCTCACATTGTTGTTGGTACTCCAGGTCGTGTTAAAGACCTTATTTCACGTGATCGTCTGCACCTTGATGAAGTTAGTACGTTTGTACTAGATGAAGCTGACGAAATGTTGAAAATGGGTTTTGTTGATGACGTTACTTGGATCATGGAACAAGCTCCAGCATCGGCACAACGCGTATTGTTCTCGGCTACTATGCCTCCAATCGTTAAGCAAATTGTTGACCGTTTCCTACGTAGCCCAGAGCGCATTGACGTAGCTGGCGAAAACCGTACTGTATCTCAAGTTTCACAGCAGTTCTGGATCGTTAAAGGCGTAGAAAAAGACGAAGCAATGATTCGTATGCTTGAGACTGAAGAGAACATCGATGCGTCAATCGTATTCGTTCGTACTCGTCAAGATACTGAGCGTCTAGCTGATTGGTTATCTTCACGTGGTTGTAAAGCAGCAGCTCTACACGGTGATATTCCTCAGTCTTTACGTGAGCGTACTGTTGACCATATTAAACGTGGTGTTATCGACGTTCTTGTTGCAACTGATGTTGTTGCTCGTGGTCTTGATGTTCAGCGTATCACACACGTATTTAACTACGACATTCCGTTCGATGTAGAATCTTACATCCACCGTATCGGTCGTACTGGTCGTGCTGGCCGTTCTGGTAAAGCGATCCTATTGGTTCGTACAAACCAAATTCGTATGCTACGCACTATCGAGCGTGTTACTAAATCTCGTATGGAAGAAATTCAACTTCCTAACCGTGATGCAGTTGCCGCTGCTCGCTTGACTCGTTTAGGTCAAGAACTAGAATCACAGAAAGAACAAGCAACGCTTGAAGCTTTTGTTGAACTAGTAGGTAAATTACAAGAAACAATCAATGTTGATGCACCAACGCTTGCTGCGATGCTTCTTCAACGTCAACAAGGTAACCGTCCTTTATTCTATAAAGGTCCAGACCCAATGATTGCAGCGATTGAGCGTGAACAGCAGCGTCGTGAGCGTCGTGGTAACGATGATCGTGGTTCTCGCAACGAACGTGGCGGTGAGCGTCGTTCAAACAACAGCGCTGATTGGGATACTTACCAATTACAAGTTGGCCGTGAGCAAGGTATTCAGGTTAAAGATATCGTTGGCGCAATTGCAAACGAGCTTGGCCTAAGCAAAGAGTTCATTGGTGCTATTAAACTAGCTCCTTCACATACTTTTGTTCAGCTTCCTAAGAAGATGTCTGCAGAAGTTTCAGCACAACTTAAGAAGCTACGCATTCGTCAAAACGATGTAAAAGCTGTTGTTGTTGAAGGTGAAGTTCTTCGCGAACACCGTCCACGTAACAGTGGTAGCCGTGATGGCGGCCGTGGTGGATACCGTGGTAACCGTGACAGCAACGGTGGCAATGGTGGCGAGCGTCGTTTCGATCGCAACCGTGGTAGCGATAACCGTGGTGGAAACCGTGGTAGCTCGAACAGTGATCGTCCACGCCGTCACAGCGGTGAGCGTAACAACAACGCTTAATCTGCTATAAGTCACGTACTAAAATACGTTGATTGAAAAAGCCGCTACTTGTTAGCGGCTTTTTTGTATCTGATTTTTGTCCCGCCCTGAGATAAGTTGACACATTGGAGACTTATCTATGAATACTTCTAGAACAACAATCATAAAGCGCTCTCAGCGTGATTATACAATGGGCTTTATTAACCAACGAGAAAAAGGTGAAATGACCTACAAGCAAGCCCAAGACCACTATGGTATAAGTAGTTTATTAGATAACTGTGTAGGAAAAATCGCTTTTAATTAGGCATTGCAGATGATTAGTGATTATAAGCATGCAGGGAAGGCTCTAACCCTGCATTTTGAGATAGTTTGGGGGTAGGGGACATGGAAGCATTCTAGATATGGAAGCTACACGATATGTTTAGCTTCCACAGTATGAGGGGAGGGGAATTAAACAGCTATGGCCTCAGGCTGTAAATATTGCTGCCATGCATTTTGGTATAGGTTTAAAGACTCAGTTCTAAGTTTTTCTATCTGTGCTAATTCAAACTCAGAGATGTTACGTTCTTCTGTCATACTTGTGCGTTCGATACGTTGGATTTCTTCGTATATCTTGTGTTCAGCACCATTTTTTACCGTAGATATGGCTTCTAAGTGAAGTTGAACTTCTGCAATCACTTGGCTTTTTGGTAAGCGTACTAATAATTTAAAATCACGGTAGCCAGAAGCTGTCGGGCTTTTAAAGCGGTTTTTAACCGCAACAACAGAGACTTCTTTATTCAGCAATTCTAGTGATTGCATCAAACTCGGTATATCATTTGCTACTAATGAGCATCGTGCCAAATCGGTAATACGATGAGTTTCACCTTGTAACTCTGTCTTGATTTTTTCTTTAGCGCGTTCTTCTGATTTAACTGCTGGCACTAAAGCTTGAGTATTTGAATGCAATGCTATTTCACGAGCCAGAAGATCTAATTCTTGCTGGGCATGTGTTGCTGCATGATACAGTTGGTTAAAATTACTGTAAGGCTGGGTAATATTCTGTTCTGTCCAGCTATTGACGTTATAAAGGCCACTTAGGCTACGCTGAAAAGACTTTTTACCTTCTTGTGTTTGGTAAGGGGAAACTTCATAGTCAGAATCTGAATATTGAGGTAGTGGTGCAGCGATCGAAGTACGACCGAAGACGATAAGGAGAACGAAGAAAGTACGAAGTACAGATTTCATGTGCATAAAACAACTCCTGTGAAACCCCTAATAGGGCTTTCCATCAAAAACATACATATAAACGGTGACGTAAAAAGTGTGTATGTATTCTGCTGATTTGTTCTAATAATATTCCTCATATCTTTTGAATGAATGCATATAATAGCGGGTATACCTGAACATAAGATGAATTTAGGTCTACGATAAAAAATACGATGTTTTTTTGTGATAAAGGCCACACTTTAGTAGCCTTAATGATAGTGGATATAAGGTGTGGAAATTAACTTACGGCCAATTTAGGCTGTAAATATTCTTGCCAAGCAGAACTATAAAGATACTGTGATTGATTACGTAACTGTCTTATTTTGGCTAATTCAATATCATTTAACTGACGATTATTAGCTTTAGCTATACGTTCAATTGTTTGAATTTGTTCATATAATTGGTGTTCTTTACCATTTTTTATATCAGAAATCCCCTCTAAATGAAGCTGTATCTCTGCAATATGCTGGCTGTTTGGAAGACGGACTAACATTTTCAAATCTCGATAGCCTGATTTTGCAGGTTGTTTGAAACGGTTTTTTACTTCAACAATCGTGACGTCTTTACTAAGAAGTTCAAAAGTTTGCACTAAACTATTTATGTCATTGGCAACTAAAGATCCTCGTGCTAGGTCTGTTAATTTATGTACACTTCCATTCAATTCTGTTGCTATTTTATCTTCAGCTCTGTCTCGTGATTTAATGCCCGGTGATGAAGCGCTTGTACCAGTAATCATCGATGTTTGTTGAATAAGTTGCTCTAATTCATTTTGAGCAATCTGGGCTTGTAGATAAAGAGAGCCGAAATCATTCTGAGGTTGTGAAATGTGTGGCAGCCTCCAGGTTGGAATCGCATAGAGACCACTTAACGATCCTTGGAAAGATTTCTTGGACTCCTGTGATGATGAGGGAAGTTCGGATTCTGAATCGGTGTAATTAGGCAAACTGGCTGTAGCGATAGGGCTACGACCTAATACAAATAAAAGAACAAAGCAGGTGCGAAGTATAGATTTGGTACCCATTAAAGCTCCTGTATGCACATAACTTAGAAATTAAAACTGCCAAAGTGTGCTGGTTCGGATGAACAACATATCCGTGTACATAAGATATCTGTCTTCATTATCTTGTTTCAATGGGTGAATTGATAAAATGAGAGGTGGTAATATTAAGGTTGTGACGTGCTTCCCATTGTGTATATTTTGAATGATTCATATCAGCTGAAACTCCTATTAAGGTATTACGAAATATGTAGTACTTACTGATGCTCTTAACTTAGCTGTTACCATTGCTTAGTGGTAAACTAGCTTTGTTTCTTATTTCAATAAATGGATGAATTGTGCAGCAGGATCTAGCGATTGTATTTGTAGTTATTTGGTTGGGATTAACCGTTGGCAGTGTAATGCTGTTTCAACGTGGTTCAGATGTAAAGCGTAAGCGTAAACTATGGCCAATTTATACCATTTTCACTAACACTGTGATTGGTGGGTTTATTATTTATATGCAGCCGCCGATTGTACTCATGTTTAGTTTGTTGGTTTTGCTTATTCCAGTGACTTTCTTAACTATTCGTTCTACTAAATTTTGTGACGCATGCGGTCAAGTTACACGGACGCCATTTTTCTTAAAGCCAGCAACGAAGTGCAGCCATTGTCAAAAGCCTCTGTAACATTGGCTAGTGACAGCATTAGTTAACGGTAGCATTAGCTAACAACGTGAATGTGTTGGTTTCGAAAGTAAACTTGGTTTAGGTTTGTAGCTGAAACCAAGTTTACCGTCCAATTATGCACTTTTTGTAATAAGTGGATCGACACTAAAATTGATACCCACCCAACCATATTTCATAAAATTGCGAATATTCATGTGATCGACGTTGTCGGGGTTTTGTAATACATCAATACGGTAGTAGTTACCAAAACATGCTAGGGTTTCAGCTTCAGATAATTCATGTTTTTTAGCGAAAGAGAAGATACGGCAAGAACCTTCATTAGTGCCTATTGCATTGGTGAGTGTTTCATTACCTAAACCATTTGTAAAAGATGCAGGCGAAAAATCATAATGCTTATTAATGGTTTCAATGACTGTTTCAAATGCGATCGATTCAGGGTGAGTTTTTAATCTATGAATAAGCGCTTCCATGGCTTTATCTCTCCAAAATTTATAGTGTTTGGTTTTTAACCATACAGATTAGTTTATTAAAGAGTAAAAAAGGACTATAAAAGCCCTTTAAACATATTTGTTATGATACTACTTAGCGTTGCTAAGAGGCCTATTTACTTTTTTTAGCTTGTTGCTTTAGCTCAAAATCAAGCTCATCTGGGAATATGACTAAGCCATCTTCATTTTCATTAGGGAAAACAACGATAGCAAGACCATCATCTTCTAGTCCATGCGTCCAGCGGCTGTGCCATTTGTTTATTGAGATAGCTTCTGCTTTGCATGTATCCCATTCGCCCGTCGCCCAAGCTTCTGCGAATTCTTTGTTTGGCCATACTGGAACACAATCTTCGTCATCTGTATTTAGCATAACGCAGCCATGTTCATCGATCAGGATCCAAATTTCACGATTAGTGACAACTTCTTTAACTAGGTATTTGAAACGTTTTTCTGCATCATAACCTTTTATCGTTTCGACCATCGTTGGCTCTAAAGGTGTAGACATGATTTTGTTCCTGTTGCATCTGAGTATAAGGCTAATATGATAAATCAAAATTGCACTTTAGTCTTATATTGCATCTGGAAACTTCATGACAAGTTTATAACCGAGGTCCTTAAGGTGCTTGCAAAGCTCACTTTGAACATAAAAAACCGCTATGTAAGCGGTTTTTTTAGGGCTTGAACCCGGACCATATAAAGATCGTGACTATTTTAGGGTGTAAGGAATACGAACCGTAAGTTGGAAGTCAGGGGCATCTGCTGTTAATCCTGCTGATGCACCAACATTGATGGTGGTATCACGGCTAACAGCATAGTTAGCACCTACAGAAAGGGAGTCTAGCTGTAAAACTTTTGCATTAAAGTTTTCAACACCACTAACCTTTGATTTAAAGATTGTCTTGTGACTCAAGCCAAGGCTGAATGAGAACTTAGGGTTAACAGCAAAGCCCATACCGGCACCAAACGAAATTGTATCGCCAAGGTCAATGGATGATTTTGTTCCTGCTAAATCAACATCATCTTCAATATTCCATATATAGCTCGTATTCATGTAAATCACAGCAGGATCGACTGGCATTATCATTGTTAAGCCAGGCTCTATGCTTGGAAAGCCTGAACCTGTTGGCAAATCATCAGGCGAACCTTCATAAGGTGAGTCGCCTGTTGTGCTTTTGAAGCGTAAACTACCTATCCAATAAGGGGCGGTATTCATATTGAATTGGTATTTAAACCCCGCCTCAATGTCACCTAAACCATTTCCATCTAAATCGATTAATTTATCTTCGTCTTGTCCGATACCAGCAGAACGTTCTGAAATAGAGTCGCTTCTATATACCCAAGGGATTCGCACCTCGACTTCAAATCGGTTTGTTATGCCGTAACGACCAGATAGACCAAATGTTATTGTTGTTCTATCAATATCACTCGCTTGTATTAACCCTACAATTAAAGAGGGTAATACCGAATAACCAACAACAGAGATCGTATTTGATGAATTTTGCGTATAAGACAGTGAGGAATCAATAACAAATGACCCCCTTGGTGTTAAGACACCTGGCTGTTCAAAAATGTCTGCAACAGTTTGAACTCGTTTAGGTTTTTCTTCTTCAGTATTTTTATTAGGTTCTGTTTCCTCTGCTGCAATAACGGCTGCGTTAGAACATAAAGCAAGAAGCGCAATCAGGCTTTTGTATTTGAATTCTTTCACGATTTCCTCACTTCGGTACAAAGGTAGTCCATAAAAAAATGTAAGTTGGTAACAAAAAAATACCAAGCAATATAAAAAGAGTAGTAGATGATAAGTTAAGCTGTTAATTATTTGTCTCAGAATAATGTCTTATATATGAGATGAACATGAATCAGTCTTATAAATAATAAATGTAATGTTTATGAGTTGCTGTTTTTTTAATTGGAAAAGTTAATATATAAATTGCTGGAATTAAAATTAAATTTTTATATTTAAAAACATTTGAAGTTATCAAAAATAATACAAGGTTATAATTTTACAACACTACTATTAAGTTATCTCGCAGCACATTGCGGGTAACAATAAAAAAACAACAAACATATTTGGAGTAACACTATGCGTAAAACTAATCTCGCACTTCTTGTGGCAATTGTTGTTAGTTCACCAGCTGTCTTCGCTTACGGTGGTGGTGGATATAACCCACCAGCAGATCCAGTAAGCTCAGGGAATAATAATACTGATACATATAAAGATAACGTCGGTAATAAGGATATTGTATATACTTCAGAAGATAGCCATGACTTAAAACTCGATGTTGATGATTCATTTAATCATGAATCGAATTATGAAACTACAACAGACACTGAGACAAATTATACCAAAAATGTCAGCTACAGTTCTGATGATGACACATTAAGAATGAAAAATGTCAATAATGATGAGAGTTACTATAATCAGGACAACAGCGATAACAGTAAAGTTTGGAAAGAGACTCTTAATGTAACTGAAGACATTAGCTGGGATGTTAATTTAGAAGAGAATCATTATGTATCTACTTCTTATTTAAGCGGTTATGTTACTGACAATGAAGTGACATATGGTGGTGCATGTTGTGACGGTGATGGTGGCGGTTATGGTCATCGTGGCGGTTATAATGATGATGATGGTGGCATGGGAGGTGACTTCTTTGTTGACCAGTCAAACTCTATGATGGACTCATTTAACGGTTCTTCCGGTATCAGCATGGCTGGTCAAAATGCGGGTAATAACTCAATGCTTCAGCAAAGTGCTAGCACAAATGCTGTTCTTGTAGGCTATTAAGATAATTACTGGGAATTATGTAGTGTAATTCTCAGGAGGATGTTATGAAATATTTAACACTGATAGTAGCAGTATTTATTACTTGCAGTGCTGCTGCAGACGAGTTGGATATTCTAGCAAGTTCTGAAATGCTAAGTGATACATCAATGAATCAATCTCGTGGCGGTCAATATGAGTTGAATTTAGATGTAATGCAAGCTGAGTCAGACATGTACGGTGATGTTCAAGGAAATGGTGCCTATAATAATACGACAGGTGCTAACATGATAACTGAAGGTTCTTTTGGGGAGTCATCCGGTATTTTTAATGTAGTTCAAAATACCGGGAATAATGTTCTCATCCAAAATGCAACCGTAGTTAACTTGACATTGAAGTAAGCTGTTAGTGTATCTATGCTGACATATAACTATATGTCAGCGACGACTCTACACATTATTAAAAAAGGGTTGTTTTACAGGGGCTAACGCAATTACTTAATACATGATTGCTTTTTATAATTAGCATTGTGTCTAATAGATATAATTAATAAACCCTATGTTTTAGTTATTACAATAATAAATGACATATTCGGAGTAATATCATGCGTAAATCAAATATCGCACTATTAGTAGCAGTTGCATTCGCATCACCACTAGCATTAGCTGTTACACAAAATAGTGGTAATGAGGTTGTAGTAATAGAAGAATCTTATAATACAGATATTGATGTTTATAAGGTAGATAATCACAATAAAGACGTTTATGTGACTAATTCTGGCAACAATGAATACAATGAGACGGTAGATTATACAGACGAATCCAATACTGAAATCGAGTACTCGAAGACGACTGACGATGATACATTAACTATAAAAAATATTGGTAACGATAGAAGCACTTGGAAGCAAGATAATAGTGATAATTCCATTCAGTCAACTTATGATACTACGATGGATTACTCTGAACATTGGGATGTTAACGTCGAGATCGATACGTATATGTCGGCTGCTGAGTTAGATGGTGCTGTTATGGGCTCAAATGTGACATACGGCGGTGCATGTTGCGATAGTGGAGACAGTGGATCAGGTGGTGATTTTACAGTAAATCAAACCAACTCTATGTCTAACTCTTTCGGGGATGCTTCTGGTATCAGTATTGCGGGTCAGAACGTAGGTAATAACGCGTTGGTACAGCAAACTACAAGTACAAATGCGGCTTTGGTTTCTCCTTAGTCAATATAGCTATTTGTTAAGGGCCTTAGGGCCCTTATTAATTACCTAACATTGTTACAAATGAGACATAAATATTACTCAATTAGTTAATACTTTAAATATAAATACATTAAATAAATTGTATATTAAACACTACAATTTGTTTGAGCATATAACATAATGGTGTGTTTATGAAAACGTCTCTGTTTATTATTGCTGGCTTTTTTCTTAGTTCATCCGTTTTTGCTCTCGATTATTTTCCGAGTAGAGGTGCATATAATGTTAAAGTTAAAAGCTATCAAGAGAAAGTTTTTGGCGATGTGCAAAGACAACAATATGACTTTAGTTGCGGCTCTGCGGCTGTTGCATCTTTATTAACTTATCATTATGGTTTAGAAACATCCGAAAATTCTGTATTTGAATATATGTTCAAATATGGAGATAAAGAAAAAATAGAGCAACAGGGCTTTTCCATGTTAGATATGAAAAAATATCTGGAAGCTCAAGGGCTAACGGCAAATGGATATAAGTTACCGTTAATGAAGTTAAAGAAATTAGGCGTTCCAGGAATTACAATTGTAAACTTTGATGGCTATATGCATTTTGTTGTAATCAAAGGTATGAATAGCAGTCAAGTTATACTCGGAGACCCCTCTCGAGGCACACTAACAATGGACATCGATGCTTTCGAAGCAGGTTACAAAGGATTAGTATTATTAGTTAAGAATAACGTTAAAGTTGGCAAAGAAAGTTTCATAAAACAAGAAAATTATAGTGTTTACACGCCCTCTCCTATTTCAGAGGCTGTAACTAGAGAATCACTTGCAACCTTTAGTATTACTCTACCTGGGGCAAATGATTATTAGAGGCTAGTATGAAAAAAACATCAAAATGGTTTTTTGCATCTGTAATAGGAGGTGCGGCCTTTTGGGCTAGTGCATCAATAAATCACGAAACTATAGATGATTTTGGTTTACTTACAATGAGTGAAACTGAAATGTCATCGATAAGAGGTGGTTTCGTATCCATCAATGATACATTAATTAATATTGGATTATCTATCTCGACAGCGCTAAATGGCGAAAAAGTATTTACCTCCTATATTGCAGATCTAACGATAGATAATGGGGTACTAACATCCTCTTCATCATCAGCTAAACCTGTAAGTGTAGTCCAAAATGGTGAAGGTAACACAGCACCAGAAACGATAAGTATTGATACTGGTAGTATCGCGAGTATTATTCAAAATACAAGTGACAATACAACGATACGAGTAGAAACTCAGTTAGATATACAGGCTGATGTGAATAGCTATCTTGAAAGACAAGTTATTAACAATAGAATAGAGAATTCTATATTGTATTCTTCTTATTGATTGAAATTATTATGGTTCGTACAATTTAAATAAGGCATGGTGATTTATTACTGTGCCTTTTTTGTTGTTTTCATTATGCCGATAGTGTTGCTGATTAAAATATTGATAATTTATTATAAATTAGAGGAACTTTTAAAGTTGAATAAGTCTCTGATTTAGTAGGTCTATTTTTAATGTTGATTTATATGTCACATAAATAGGCGGTTTAAGAGTCATTTTCTTACTTCTGATACCCTACAAACGTGTCATTTATTGCCTATATTCTTAATACATTAAAATAATATGTACATTGATAGCGTGGTGATTTCGATGGTGACTCAATCTAAAAATAAATCAATAAATGGTCGTCTTGTTGCAATTGGTTGTAATTATGAACCTTGGATTGCGCTTCTTGAACAATCAGGATGGAAAACACATTGTTGTTATGATCTTAGGACAGCAGATTCAATACTAGAAGAGTACAGCCCATGCATATGCATTGTTGATTTAAGCAATAACGATTTTAGCTTAAATAGTATTTCTTTGAGGGCAAATAAAACTAAGCAAGTACGTTGGATTGCATTAATTAAAAAAGAGCAGCTAGAAACGGATGCTATCTGTCAATTTATTAATAATTATTGTGTCGATTACTTTTCAATACCGATCCCTAGCACCTTACTCTTAGACACTGTCGGACATCAACTTGGTATGCTTGAAATAGAAGCAAAAACTTGGGTTGAGGTAACGTCACAGCACGATATGGGACTGTATGGTGACTCTAAATCGGTGAAGCAACTTCGTGATATGGTTAGACGTGTAGCATCAACAGAAGTGAATGTCTTTCTTACTGGTGAAAATGGTACAGGGAAAGAACTTATCGCGAAATCAATTCATAATTTGTCTAAGCGTAAAAATGCACCTTTTATTAATGTTAATTGCGGTTCACTAACATCAGATGAAGAGAAAATTGCTTTTTTAAATTCGGCAACAAAACTTCATGATGATGAAAAGCCCAAATTTAATGGTACTATTTTACTCGATAATGTTGAAGAATTGTCAAAAGAACTACAAGATGAATTGTTAAGATATTTACAGGCACCTGTAGGGGAGTCTATAAATGAAGACGTAAATTGCGATATACGTATAGTCGTTTCATCAAGTGCAGATCTTGAAACTGCAGTAGCTAACGGTGAATTTAGTAAAGAGCTCTACTATCGCTTGAATGTGTTCCATATTAAAGTGCCGACTCTTAGAGAGCGTGGTTCTGATATTTATCTTTTAGCAGAAAAGTTTTTAGGTCAATTTTCTAATGAATATAATACATTAGCATCGAGTTTCTCTGAAGACTCTAAGCAGTTACTGTTACGCTATAGTTGGCCTGGTAATGTAAGAGAGTTAATGAATCAAGTAAAGCGTGCAGCATTGCTTGCTGAGGGTAGCGAAGTAAAAGCTGAGCATTTTGATTTGCCAAGTAAATCTAACCTTAAGCAAAGCTTGCGTAATATTAAAGATGAAGCGGAAAAAGATGTATTAGTTGCTGTACTTGAAACACACCGTGGTCAAGTTGCTTCAGCGGCCAAAGATCTGGGTGTATCTCGCGCTACTATGTATCGTCTATTAAATAAACACAATATAGTTCCTGATGTTCGATATTATAATAATGGGCAAATGGGTGAATAGTTTTATTCCGAATCAAAGATAAAAAAGCTCGATTCATCGAGCTTTTTTTTGAATATTCAATGGTAACTAATTTAAGATAATAATATCGTCATCATACTCGTTGTATTCATCTTGCATCAGATATAAATCATTCGGCTGAATAACTAAGAGTTCATCTTCAGTCGGCACTACCAAAGTATTTTTGTTTAAAGCATCCATAATCTTCTCCCTTGTTATTTATATTTCTTCCATTAATTATAAGATGTCGTCATTGAGTCATATGAAATGTTGATTAAGCATCTATAAGCTCAATTGTAGTGGTTGAAAATGACAGTAATGTGAAAGGTTGATCGTGATCTCACAATCGGTTTGGTTTTGATTGTTTTATGAACACATTATGACTGTTATTCTATTTTTAATGTTTTTTTTTATATTGATACTATGAGGCTGTAAGTGGCGTCGAAGGGCGTTTATAGAAGCTAGTGGCTGGGTATAAATAAGTAGTTCTTATGTCTTAACGCAGCTTGTTGACTTGTCGCATTTTGTAGAGAAAATATTTGTTTGTAAACAGTATAATAGCGGTTAATGTTACCCACGTAAGTAATGGGCTCAAGTCCGACATGTTTACGTGTTATTACTTCAACATTGTTAAACCATTTTGTACTGTCATAGCCTTGCTCTTTTGCAAGTCTACGCATTCTATTGATACGTCCTGGTCCTGCGTTATAGCTTGCTAAAGCAAAAAACATTTTATTCATGTCGTCAATGTCATCTGTATCGTAATATCTGTTCAATATGAAATCCATGTATTTTACACCAGCATGAATGTTGTTATCTATGTTATAGATATTTGAAATATTAATATAAGGTTCTTTTGCTGTTTGAGGTAGAACTTGCATAATACCTACAGCGCCAGCATGTGAGCGTTTAGTCTGATCAAATTGAGACTCTTGAAAAGCTTGTGCTGCAATTAATAACCAATTCATATCATACATATTGCTGTAACGAACAAATCGTTTTTCAAGCTTTTTGAATTTAGCTATATTGGTAGCACTTACCACTTTTTGAAACCATGCTTTACTGTTTAAATAACGATTGAAGATAATATTACCATTTAGAGTTCCGTATCGATTTTTTTCAATAAAGTTGTTAACTAATTCTGCTAATTCTGGACTGTCTTTTCTAAAAGCCCAGCCGATAGCTCCTCCTTTTCTGATGGGAAAATCAGTATGCATTTTTAAATCATCAGTCACTAAATCCCAAAACTCTGCTTTATGATTATCCATAACTGTCATTGGGATAATTTTTTGCTGAATCATTTGTAATAATTCATAGTCTTGAAGCGTTTCTTCAATGAAGTGTACGTACATTGTTTCAAGGCCTTGTTTCGCGAGTTTTTTGTTAATGCGGTTTACACTTCGGTAGTAACTAGAGCTTGCCCTGATCCAGACATTTTCTTTAGATAAATCTTTTAATTGAGTGATGGGGCTTTTATCTGCATGGGTAATAAAAATTTCATTGATATTACTAAGAATAGGAGAGCTGAAATCAACGGTTTTTTTTCGTTGACGTGTAATGGTCAAATTTGCTGCAACAATGTCACCGACTCCGGCCTGAAGTGCAGGAAGTAATTGATCTCGGTTGATGGGAATAACTTGTAAATGCAACTTTTGTTTCGTGCTGGTCAGTACATGTTGTTCAAACAACAGCAGCATTTCAGAGGTTATACCTTTTGGATGACCTTTATCTAGGTAGTAAAAACCAAGATCGGCAGATACAAGTATTCTGATTACACCATGCTCGCTTATTTGAGTCAGATCACCAGTAAATTTAGTATTGTTAATGGGAAAGACTTCGAGTGCGAACGATGTTGAAATGAAAGCATTAAAGCATAGTAATGCAATGACAAATCTTTTTAGCATGAACGATAACTCAATAAGGTAATGTTATTGAGTATAGTCAATTCAATATTTTTAGGTGACTGAGGTAATGAGGGGGGATCATTATGCTGCTTTGTATAGATAACGTCGCCTAACTGCTTAGAGAATAGTGCTCACCCATGCACATTCTTCTATCAATTTATTACCATGTTGAGTGTACTTTATAAAGGAAAAGGCAAGGAATTTATTTTCATAAATGGGAGGATATTACACAATAAAATTGTTGACAAAAATGATTGTAAAAAACGTTACATGCAAAAATTTGGCACTGTTCAAATTCATTGCTTGTTCACTGTACTACGATCAAAATAAACTGATTTAGATCAATGTTTGTTTCTCTGAAATCTCGCCTAATACACCACATATTGTATTTGCCCTCTCACTAAAGCCTATATTTTGTGTTTTAAGTGACAGTGTCATGTTAGTAGGAGCTTTGTGTGAAACCTGTAGTGATTAAGCGTGATGGATGCCGTGTACCGTTCAATACTCAACGTATTAAAGAGGCGATATTAGGTGCAGCCCAATCAGTTGATGAAGTAAACGTAGAAGCAATGAATGAAGCCTACGCAGCTTCTGTTGCTGATGGTGTACTATCTCAATTTATGTCAGTTGAAGAAGTTGAAATTCACGCTATTCAAGATGCAGTTGAAAACCATTTGATGGTTGGCCCACACAAAGCGGTTGCGCGTGCTTATATTGAATATCGACACGATCGTGATATTGCGCGTGATAAGAAAAGCCTACTCAATAATGAAATTCGAGGGTTGATCGAACAGAGCAATGCATCGTTATTAAATGAGAACGCAAACAAAGATAGTAAAGTGATTCCTACTCAGCGAGATTTGTTGGCGGGCATCGTGGCAAAGCATTACGCTAAGCAACATTTATTGCCACGTGACATAGTAATGGCACACGAGCAGGGCGATATTCACTATCATGATCTAGATTATTCACCGTTTTTCCCTATGTTCAACTGTATGTTGATCGATCTTGATGGCATGTTGACGCATGGTTTTAAAATGGGTAACGCTGAAATTGATACTCCTAAATCAATTTCAACGGCTACAGCGGTTACCGCACAAATTATTGCTCAAGTTGCTAGCCATATTTATGGCGGTACAACTATAAACCGTATTGATGAAGTACTAGCACCTTATGTAACCGTGAGCTACGAGAAGCATTTGAGTGTTGCGACAGAGTGGGGCATTGCTGATCCAGAAGCGTTTGCTCGCTCTCGTACCGACAAAGAATGTTATGACGCATTCCAATCTCTAGAATACGAAGTCAATACGCTACATACCGCTAACGGGCAAACGCCGTTTGTGACATTTGGCTTTGGTTTGGGCACTTCTTGGGAATCACGTTTAATCCAACAATCTATCTTAAGTAATCGTATTGCAGGATTGGGTAAGAATCGTAAAACAGCGGTATTCCCTAAGCTTGTATTTGCCATTAAAGATGGTTTAAACCATAAGCAAGATGATCCAAACTACGATATTAAAACGCTTGCACTAGAGTGCGCATCGAAGCGTATGTATCCTGACATTCTTAATTATGACAAGGTAGTTGAGATAACGGGCTCATTTAAAACCCCAATGGGTTGTCGTAGTTTCTTAGGCACTTATGAAGAAAATGGTAAGTTGATTCATGAAGGTCGTAATAACATTGGTGTTGTTAGCCTTAACTTACCGCGTATTGCCTTACAAGCTGAAGGTAGTGAAGCGCGTTTCTATGCATTATTAGACGACCGTCTAGTTCTAGCTCGTCGTGCTCTTGAAACACGTATTGCACGCCTAGATGGTGTTAAAGCACGTGTTGCACCTATTCTTTATATGGAAGGGGCGTGTGGTGTTCGTTTGAATGCTGATGATGATGTGTCAGAAATTTTCAAAAATGGTCGAGCGTCTATTTCGCTTGGTTATATTGGTATTCACGAAACAATCAATGCTATTTTTGGCACTGAAGCACATGTCTACGATGACGAGACACTACGTCAAAAAGCCGTTGATATTGTTAAGTACTTAAAAGCTGCGACAGATAAGTGGCAAGCAGAAACAGGTTACGGCTTCAGTTTATACAGTACGCCAAGTGAAAATCTATGTAGCCGCTTTTGTGCGATTGACGCGAAAGAGTTTGGTGTAGTAGAAGGCGTAACTGACAAAGGTTATTACACGAACAGCTTTCACCTAGATGTAGAAAAACAAGTAAACCCATACGATAAAATTGATTTTGAAATGCCATATCCAGAAGTGACGAGTGGTGGTTTCATTTGTTATGGCGAATATCCAAATATTCAACATAACGTCGAAGCTTTAGAGAACGTATGGGATTACAGTTACACGCGTGTACCATATTACGGAACAAATACGCCGATTGATGAATGCTATGAATGTGGCTTCATGGGTGAATTTGATTGTACGAGTAAAGGTTTTACATGCCCTAAATGTGGTAACCATGAACCGTCGAAAGTATCTGTAACGCGTCGCGTGTGTGGTTATTTAGGCAGTCCAGATGCCCGTCCATTTAACTTCGGCAAGCAAGAAGAAGTGAAACGTCGCGTTAAGCACATGTAATGTAAATATTTATATAGATTCATTAAAAAGAACGTTTAAGAAGTGCCTGTTTGGCACTTCTTGCGTTTTGTTTATTCGTTTCAAGGTTGAGGAAACAAAACATGCACTACAACAATTACTATCCAGTTGATGTGGTTAATGGTCCAGGTACACGTTGTACGCTCTTTGTATCGGGATGTGAGCATCAATGCCGTGGGTGTTATAACAAAAGCACTTGGCGACTAGATAACGGGCATGCGTTTACTCAAGAAATGGAAGACAACATCATTAATGATTTAAATGATACGCGTATCAAGCGTCGTGGATTGTCATTATCTGGTGGTGATCCCCTTCATCCTGCTAATCTCGCTTCTGTATTAAAACTTGTCATGAGAGTTAAAACGGAATGTGTAGGAAAAGATATTTGGTTGTGGTCTGGTTATGTTTTGGCTGAACTGACTGAGCACCAACAGCAAATAGTTGACTTAATTGATGTGCTGGTCGATGGTAAGTTTGAGCAAGATAAGCGAGACCCATCCCTTGTGTGGAAGGGTAGCGAGAACCAAGTTATCCACTATTTTAATTAGGTTGAATAAATTAAGCTCATAAAGAACGTTATTGAGTAAAGTGTTTGTTTGTAAAGCATTGCGTTGTGTAAAAATCACTCTAACGTTAATTTTTTGTGAGTATTTCATGTTGGTATACTGAGTTATCCACTGTTTCTGTGTATAACTGTGGGAGAAGAAGGTGTATGAAATTGGCTTGCACCTTTTGGGTGGGAATATTGCACAATATTGAAGCGCTTTTATTATGCTCAAAACAGCGATGGAAGCGCTTTTTGTGGGTATTCATACTACTTTTCTTTCATCTTTTGCTCATCTAAGGTACATTCCCATCTTTCCTGATCCGTAGGAGCCCGTCATGGCACGTACAATCCTTTATACTTATAAAGATGAAGAAAAAGAGCTTACTTTTTCATACGAAGAATACCATTCAATTCAAGAAGCCGTTGCCGCTGCTGAAGGAATTGATATTACTGCGTACTTAAAAATGGAACAGCAAATTGAAGCTGTGACTCGCGACAAAAAAGCAGTAAGAGACTACCGTGATAACCATTTCAGAAAGTTAGGTTTTGGTCGTATTACCCTAGCTCAAAAAGAAAACCGTGGTGTCGGTAAGAAATAATTCTTTTACAACGCGTAAAATGGGTACTCACTGAGTATCCTTTTTTTTGACTGCTACTTTCTTTTCCTGTGTGTTGCTATCATCTTTCTTTCGCTCCCTGAATCCTATATAAATAAAGTAAGCTCCCAGTGCTGCAAGAATGTGCTTGATAGAATGCCCACTCATTCCCCCCAACAATGCATATATTTCATCGTCGTTAGATTCTGCCCATTTTGATAGTACATAGGCAATGAGCGCGTATAGATAATATTGCCTGTGAGTAAATCGAGAGCAAAAGAAATAAAGAATAATGGGGATGTGTATAATAGGAATGACTTGAATTAATACATAAGCAGACATATCTCCACGACCGTTTTGTAGCGTTGTTATATACCAATACACAACAGATAAAAAGCCATACACAATCATGGGGAAAAATAACCAACGACCAGCATCTCGCGATACAAACTCCGTTAAAATAATGCAATAGAGTGCGATAAAAGCGAGGGTGATAGGTATTCTGTCGAACATTAAGGTGAAATCGTTAGGGGTTAAGTGGTAATAACTTGACGCAAAGAAAGCGAGCATGATAGCGAAGAAAAAGAAGGGGTATTGCAGTACAACATTTGGTTCAATGGCCACCGAACGTTGCCTAAATAGTTGTAACCCTTTAAGCCCAACATATAAAAAGGGGAGGTTAGATATTACATTCCAAAAATTCGGAATCGAAAAAAACATGCGTTGATCAGCGTAGTCATAAAAGTTACCGCTTTGTTTTATAGGGGAGAAGATAATAGCGGCAAGAGTAAGAACAGCAGCAATAACAATAAGCCCTGTGACTTTCTTGTGATAAGAAGATAGCTTCACCATTATTCACCTCATAATTTACACTCAGCTTTCATAATAGTAATACCTTCGTTGAAACATTGTCGCCATGCTTGTTCTACTGACTGATTATAAGCAGGGTCGCATTCTTTAATTGTATCGATTAAGCATTCAAACCAAAGATCAATATCTAAAGGTTTTATTCCTAATCCATCGGGTCCATGGCGTTTACCAAACTTTTTTACTGTTGCTCTCGCTTGTTCTGATGTTGCAGCGAGCATAATGATTAGCAATGATGCTTTAATCATTTTCATCTGATTTTTCATATCAACATGTGTGAACATCGCACGAAATTTTTCATTTGTTTCAAAAAAATGCTCATAAAAAAGAGGCATGAAATGAGGGTTTCGGTTACATCTGGCATAACTGTCGTTAAAAACTTCATAAATATCCATATTCATCCTTCATTTACTTATTCATACATTATTGACTTTCTTTCTCATTGTTGTTTGAAAGCTATGAGGTTAATAAGTATATCAGGCATATTTATTAATCGTTGATCAATAGCTGAGATATTGATTTAACCCATATAATAAACACAATATTTCATTTTTTGATTGATTTATAGTCGCCATATTGATTTATCTTCCCTCTATATGGTTGCTTTCTTTGCTTTGTGTTTGAATGGTGAGCGTATGATTCTAAAAGGGTTTACAGCCATGCTTTAGAACCGTATTATTCACCGCGTTGGAGAGATGGCTGAGTGGTCGAAAGCACCGGTCTTGAAAACCGGCAAGGGTTTATAGCCCTTCTAGGGTTCAAATCCCTATCTCTCCGCCACATTCAAAGAAGCCGCTACATTGTTAGCGGTTTTTTTACGTCTGAAGTTTGCCAATTAGATAGGGATGCAGAATCCTAGACAGGGTTCACCTGAGCGAAGCGAAAGCACATTGCCCGTACCGAAGGTGCGAAAAGGCAATAGCCCGAAGGGTACGAGCTTGCGAGTAATAAATCCCTATCTCTCCGCCACATTTAGAAAAGGGCGCTGATTTATCAGCGCCCTTTTTGCATTTCTTCAAGCTGCTACTTAATCATTTGATATAAACGGCGAGGTCTACCGCCCGTATTGTAGTTTAAAACTAAGTTAATAGTGCCTTCTGACTCTAGAAACTCTAGATAACGCCTGGCTGTAACACGGCTGACGTTCATGCGTTCACCAATTTCATCGGCAGAGAAATCATGTAACTTCTCTTTATTCAAAATTGCCTTCAATGAGGCGAGGGTAGTGGCATCAATGCCTTTCGGTGTTTGGCGCAATTGTTTTGCAGGCGCTTTACGTAAGATCTGATCGATATCACCTTGATCAACAGTGGCTCTACGAGAAAACTGCTGTTTGTATAGCTGATAATCGTTTAACGCTTGGTTAACGCGAGACATGCGAATTGGTTTTACTAAGTAATCAATCACACCCAGCTGAACAGCTTTTTCGACCGTGGTTGTTTCACGCTCAGCGGTCGTCATAATGAAATCACACTCTGCGTTTTGTTCACGTAGGTGACGAATAACATCAATGCCATTACCATCAGGCAGCGTTATATCGACAAAGATTAGTGTTGGCTTATACGCATCGAATTGAGTAAGGGCTTCTGAGCAGCTTTCACTAACAGCAACAACAGTAAAATCAGGATGTTGATTGATAGTGGATTCGAGTGTGTAGCTTGCGCGAATATCATCTTCAAGAAGCATTACAGTCGTTTTAGTCATAATTGGCGATTTCATTTTTATCTAAGTAAATGCTGAACAGCGTAGTATGTTGCTCTGTACGTTCCCAATCAATACTTCCGTGAAAGTAATTGACCAGTTGTTTGACCAAGTACAAGCCTATACCACTTTGTTCATCGCTATATTTCGAGCTTACACCGAACTCCAAAATGTTTTCTGATATGTTTTCAGGTACCCCTGCGCCGCTGTCTTGAATCTCTAAAATGATGTGATTACTGCGATCGCTCAGGTACACATTTATTTCAGGTTCTGCGTTGTTCCTATTTTGCCATGCCGCGAGCAGGGCATTATCTATAAGGTTGCCTATCATAGTGACGAGTTTTTCTGATATGTTTTTCTCATAACTTGATAGATTTGTATCCACATCGATCGTGTATTTCACTCCAATTTTTGATGCTTTATTGAATTTTGCGAGCAATAAGCCTGCTACAGAGCTATCTGTCACAGACAATACAATTTTATGAATAATTGATTGGTAGCTATCAGTTTCTTGTTGGATGAAATCAACGGCTTCATCGTATTTTCCGATTTGTAACATGCCTGAAAGCACATTGAGCTTATTGGAGTACTCGTGTGTTTTACTGCGAAGTAACTCAGTGTAATTCTTAAGATAGTTGACTTCGTGTTCAAGCTCGCTTTGGTCAAGGTTTGCGAAAAATACAATTGCGTGACCAAGCAAACCTTTTTGGGTGTTTATTGGATAGACATTAGCGCGGTATTTCAATTTACCAATATTGAAATCCCCTTGATGGAATACTCCATGATTAGCGAGAACCAGATGACTTAACGGCATGGAATAGCGTGACAAAGGGTGATTAACATAGTCGTATCGACCCAGTATCCCCATGGAAAGCATCTTAATTGCGCTGTTATTAATCGTCGATATATTCATGTCGCTATCTACTGCAATAATAGCGTCACGAATACTATCAAGCACCATTTCATGTTCGTTGAATTTATTCACGATAAATTCCGGCTCATAGTCTAGAAAGGTACGTTTCATTTTAAAGACAAAAGCAATTATTGTGCTAATACCAAGCAGGTAGACGACGCTGATAAGCACACCAATATGACCATATTGCTGTAGCAAAAGATCCGTTGTTTTCTCTGATAAATACCCGATGCAGATTGCACCGATGACTTTTCCATCTAAATAAATAGGAGAAAAATTACGGATAGCTTTGCCCAGTGAGCCTGATGCCGTACTACTGTATTCGGAACCTTGCTCCAGTGCAGGATAAATGTCATTACCAATGAAGTGCTTGCCGACTTTATCTGGATCTGGGTGGTTTAATCGAATAGCATTTTTATCGACGACCACGATAAAGGAAGCATCTGTACGTGTCTTGATATCTTCCATATAGCTTTGAAGATTGTAATTTTGCTGCTTATTTTGAGTATCAACGGCATTAATGACCTTTGGGTCATGGGCGATCACACGAGCAAGTTCTAATCCCCTCGCTTCAATACCTTCCTGATGTAAATTTTGCAGTAAAAAAAAGATTGCAGTGGTTACGACGATAACAATAGAAGAGGTGGTAGCAACGGTGGTTAAGGCCAAATAGCTCTTAAGTTTCATAATCGACCTTAGAGTAACAACGTTCATAAGGGAGCAGTATAACGGGCTCTCTGCGTTCAGGCTGCTCTCTTGTAAAATATTTTTATCACACGACCGTTTACAAAAGTTACAAAAGGTGAAGATAGTTACATTAATGGAGTACTCAATATTCCAGCTTGTAAGTGTTGTTAGACTACAGAAGAAATAATAATAACCCTATACGAACAGGTGAGACATGTTTACCAACGACGTAATTACAATAAAAGATAAGCGTACGATTAATATTATTTTTGCGCTATCTGCTGCTGTTATATTATTTGCTACCATTCAAAATAAAATGCCACCGGGAATTATTGGTGCCATAGGTGTGATGACCGTTGTCGGCTATATATTAAATGTGCTCGGCAACAAGACTCCTATTGTCAGTCAATTTTTTGGGGGGGGTGCCATTGTTATCATTTTCGGTTCCTCATACATTTTCCACAGTGGCATCATTCCTCATGAAACAGCTGGTACGATTACTACGTTTGTAAAAGATGGTGGTTTCTTGTCTTTCTTTATCGCGAGTTTGGTGACAGGTTCGATTCTGGGTATGGATACTAATGTGCTGAAGAAAGCTGCATTGAAGTACATTCCGGTTATCCTTGGCGGTGTAATATGTGCATTTTTGTTTACTGGTCTTGTCGGTAGCGTCTTGGGAGAGGGTTTCTTTGAATCTGTCATGTTAATTGCTCTACCTATCATGGGCGGTGGCATGGGAGCTGGTGCAGTACCTTTAGTTGAAATTATGTCGGGTAACTCTAGTATGTCGGCTGAAATGTTGATGTCGAAAATGGTACCTGCGTTGGCTATCGGTAATGCGATTGCCATTGTAATGGCTGGCCTATTAGACAAGCTTGGTAAGTTCTACCCCTCTCTTACGGGTAACGGTCAGCTTATGCGTAGTACTGGTGAGATACAGAGTGAAGATGAACAAAAACCAGAACAGCCAATATCAATAAACATTCTGGGTATTGGTGCGCTGCTTGCGATAACAATGTATTTTGTCGGCACGATGCTAAGCAGCGTTATTAACATGCACACCTATGCACTAATGATCATCTTTGTTGCGTTAGTGAAAGTCATGGGTTTTATTCCCCGCGAGTTAGAAAAAGCTGCGCATGGTTGGTACCAGTTTGTTGTTGATAACTTAACTCCTGCACTGCTCGTTGGTATTGGTGTTGCTTATACCGACTTGAACCAGATCATCGCTTCTTTAAACCTTGTATATTTCTTGATGGTATTCGCGACCGTACTTGGTGCAATTGTTGGTACAGCAATTGTTGGACGTTTGATGGGCTTCCACCCAATTGAAGCAGCACTTACTGCTGGTTTATGCATGGCCAACATGGGCGGTACAGGTGATGTCGCAGTGCTTGCTGCAAGTAAGCGTATGGAACTTATGCCTTTTGCGCAGATCTCGTCACGAATCGGCGGTGCTTTTATGTTGATCCTGGCCACACTTATTCTTGAAATGCTGAAATAAGTGTTTTGGTTGGCGTTATACCATTCTGGATAAGTAAATAGTCAGATGCTTGTCTAGATTGGTATGATGGGTGTGGCTAACGTAAATATGTTCTATAAAAAAACAAAAAATATTAAGTTGTAAACATCTAACATATTTTTTCATAACTATACTTTAGGATTAGTTCTACATGTGTTTGATATTTACTCAAACACCTTGAATTACTCCTAAATTATTAGCTGTACCACGACTAATCCCCTATACTGCTCGGCCTTCATTGAGGGTTTCATTAGTTTTAATAAGGTTATTATAGAGATAGCCAGCAGACATTGTTGCTTAATGCCAGCATGGATACACTTGATATGACCACGGAACTGTCAATCACAAACATCACATACACAGTTGTTTGTCGAACTCACCATTATCACTCTCTACATCGTATCGTTTCGCAATCATCTTTTTTTGCTGCGTCACGTATGTAGTTCGCTTGTTGCGCGTTCTCTCTCATCGGTTTTACCGGTACATGGAAGATATGACACTCAGACCCTTTGAAGGCTATAACACTATACCTATAAAGGAGATGTCCACTATGGACTCTGTTAAAAATAATACAGCGAATACTTCGGCAAGCAGCGTAAAGAAATTGGGGTGGAGCAAAAGTGATACCGTATGGGTACTTGGTTTATACGGTACAGCTGTAGGTGCTGGTACACTGTTTCTTCCAATTAATGCTGGTGTGGGTGGTTTACTCCCTCTGATCATGATGACAGTGCTTGCACTTCCTATGACTTTCTTTGCTCACCGTGCCATGACACGCTTCGTTTTATCAAGTGCAAACCCAGGTGCAGATATCACTGAGGTAGTTGAAGAACACTTTGGTGTGGGTATGGGTAAAGTGATTACTTTGCTGTATTTCTTCGCTATCTATCCAATTCTATTGGTATACAGCGTTGCTTTGACTAACACTGTTGAAAGTTTCATGGTAAACCAGTTAGGGGTTACGCCTCCAGCTCGTGCTTTACTTGCTTTAGGTTTGATCATTGCTTTAATGGCGATTGTACGTTTAGGCGAGCAATTAATTATCAAAGCCATGAGTATATTGGTGTTCCCGTTTGTTGCAGTGCTTTTAATGCTAGCGATGTATTTGGTTCCTTACTGGAACGGCTCAATTTTCGAGAACGTTATGCCGACTGACGGTGGTTACAGCACCATCATGATGGCGGTATGGTTGATTTTACCCGTGATGGTTTTCTCTTTTAACCACTCACCAGTGATTTCATCATTCGCAGTGGCAAAACAGAAAGAATATGGTGCCGATGCAGAAATACAATGTTCGCGAATTTTAGCTCGTAGCCACATTATGATGGTTGCCACTGTGATGTTTTTCGTATTCAGCTGTGTGCTTAGCTTATCACCAGCAAACTTGGCTGAAGCAAAAGCACAGAATGTCTCTATTCTAACGTACTTGGCAAATCACTTTGAAACTCCAGTCATTGCTTATGCAGCACCAGTCGTAGCAATTATCGCGATCACTAAATCTTTCTTAGGTCACTATTTAGGTGCTAGCGAAGGCTTGAATGGTTTGGTAGTAAAAGTTGCACGAGGCCGTGGTAAAACTATCGCGCCAAAAGCACTGAATACCTTCACAGCGTTATTCATGTTGTTGACCACTTGGGCTGTAGCAACGATTAACCCAAGCATTTTAGGAATGATTGAAAGCCTTGGTGGCCCGATTATTGCGATGCTGCTGTTCATCATGCCGATGTACGCGATTAAGAAAGTACCCGCGATGCGTAAGTACTCAGGCGCATTGAGCAATGTGTTTGTTACTGTGATTGGTTTAGTTTCAATTTCTGCGATTTTCTATTCACTTGCACAGTAATTACAGACCGTAAGTAAAAGAAAAAAGATCATGATAACGATTAATGCCGTTCACTTAAGGTGAACGGCATTTTTATTGCCTGTTATTTATCGCTTGTGTTGAATATATAAGCTTCTTTTTGACGTAGCTCGAATAGCGTTCTTATCGCACGCGTGTGAAATGACTTTGCACTAGCTGATTAATAAGAGTTTCACTACCCGTTAGCTCAAACGATTGTGGGGTAACTAATTCGCCGAACAATGGCGATCCACCGCCTAACAATACAGGAATGGTTGTGATAATCATTTCATCAATCAGATCTTCTTTTAGGAAGTTCTGAATCGTGATACCACCATCAATGTATAGGTTGTTGTAACCTTGTTCATTGAGCGATGCTACTACAGTGGTGAGTGGGCCTTTCACGAGAAAAATTTTGTCTTCAAACCTTTTTTGTACGCGTGTCATCGTGTTACTTAATACGAACACTGGTCGAGTATAAGGCCAGTCGCAATCAAAACTCAGTACCATATCCAGAGTGTTTCGTCCCATCACTAACGCATCAATACGCTCAATGAAATTGCTATAGCCGAGATCAGAGCCGTCAGGGTTAGGAGTGGCATGTAACCAATCGATAGATCCATTTTTATCCGCAATATAGCCATCAAGACTGGTTGCAATATACACAATGTTTGGCATGGTTAACTCCCGTAAAATAGTACTAATGCTAATCAACACTTACTGTGTATGGCTTGCATTTGAATTATGTTGCTCTACAATATTCTACGCTGTAGAAATTAAGATAAGTCTATCGGGGAGAGTGAATGTCTGTCAAGGAAAAGAAACGAGGTCGTCCAAGTGGAACATCGGGGCAATTGAGCGCAGATAAAATCATTATTGCAGCTAAATTTTTGATGGTAGATAACGGGAAAATACCCAGTATCCGTCAATTAGCGGGTAGCTTAGATGTCGATGCAATGGCGATTTATCACTACTTTGCGAATAAAAATGCGTTGTTAGAAGCGGTAACGGTCTCGCTCATTGAAGCCATTTATGAACCGAAAGGCACTGAAGCTTGGCAAACAGAATTGACGACATTGTGTAATAGTTATTTGTCGTTGTTACAAGGGCATCCTGGTTTGCTACAAACCTTCTTAGGGATGACGCCGACAGGGCCTGCCAATGTGTTTGTGGGCCGCTTTTATATAGCTATCGCGCCATTGAATCTTACGTCTGAACAAGTGAAGGAGGCATTGGATTTGCTGGTGGATTACTTACATGGTTTTGCTCTGTCTCTAGAGTGTGGTGGGGCAGCGAGTGGCTTGACAATAGAACAAGCTGAAGGGCCATTACGTTTTTATATTCGGGCGCTCGAACAGCACAGTGTTTGATTTGTAGAAAGGACTCACATTATGTCGGCAACAAAACCTACCTTGTATTATGTCTATGATCCCATGTGTTCGTGGTGCTGGGGATACAAGCCTGTTTGGCTACAGATTAAAGATGCGGCCGCTAATGACGTCGAGATTGTGTATGTATTGGGTGGATTAGCACCAGATTCAGATGTACCGATGTCAGAAGCGATGAAGCAACAAATTACGTTGTATTGGAAGAAGATAGAAAATTACCTCGGTACCCAGTTTAATTATGACTTCTGGCACCAAAACACGCCGCGTCGATCTACCTATCCAGCCTGTCGTGCCCTTCTTGCTGCTCGCGAGCAAAGGGCAGAGCCTGCCATGTTAGATGCTATCCAACATGCGTATTATCTTGATGCGAAGAATCCGAGTGACAATGACATTTTGGTTGGTTTAGCTAAAAGCATCGGTTTAGATTGTGAGAAATTTGAAGCGGACTTTTTATCGCCAACGACACATGATGCCCTGTTGCGTGAGATTGCTTTTGCACGCTCGATAGGAGGTAACAGTTTCCCGTCTCTATTTGTGCAAACAGAAAAAGGTGTAGGGGAATTGATGATCAATTATGAAGATGCAGAAACGACGATTGCGCAGATAAGAAGTGTGATTTAACGGCCTGTTACTATCAGTTATGGAAGTGACGCTATGACTGGCGTCACTTTAAATAAGAGAATGTTGTGTGGGTTGATTATTACGATTGAGCTGCTAACCAGTTGGCGGTAACAGTATCAATCGGTTGGTTTTCACGTGATACTTTATAGTCTAATTCAGCAATGATTTCATTCGAGAAACGCAATGTATCTAACGTTTCTAGCTGTTCTTTGGTGAACAATTCTTTTTTACTTTCTCTGAGTAACAACACCGCACGATCGACAATGCCCAGCAACCCTTTTGGTTCTTTGATTTCACGAATATTATAACGGTAGTGCAAGAATTGCGGCTTCCAAAGCGGCACAATGAACCATTCTTTGTTTTCAACAGCTTGTTCGAAAGTACTAAAACAGGCTTCTTCAGTACCAGTATGGAATGCATACCCCGCATCATTAAGACCATATTCTTCCATCATCTTAATCGAAAAACGGGTAATACCTGCACCGGGGTTAATACCTTGAATATCATTTTTCATTTTCTTCACGACATCAGGTTTTACTAGGTCACCCACTTCTGCGACATCCTCAGACGGCACATAATCAGGCACTCCCCACAATGCATATGGTTCGTAATGTAAGCCAAGTTCAATTAGTGGTTCAATTTCTTCCACCTCTGATTTATACATACCATGACTTGAAGGTAACCATGCAGATGTCAGTAGATCAATATCACCGTCTTTCAGTTTTTTGAAGTTCTCTTGATGGGGTGAGTACACACACTCTACTTCAAAACCCATGTTATGTAATACATGCGAAATTAATGACGCTGTAATGCGATGGAAAGAGAGGTCGGTTACGCCTAATGTTAATTTCTGTGACATGATTTTCACCTTCTTGGGTTGAATTCGTTGTTTGGATACGAGAAAAGCATAACCTCAGAATGGTGAGTTAAAAACAGGGTAACATTTGAAGCATTCTCTAATATTATTTGATAATTAAAGACACTCATCACCACCGTAGGAACTATTTGTTTGTATCGAGAGAAAATACTCTCTTGGTAATGTCCTCGAATTGATTGATAGGACGTATTTCGATTTGATTTCTATGTAATACCAATCTAGACAAGTATCTGACCATTTACTTATCCAGAATGGTATAAACGCCGACTTATCAGTAATACTGACCGAGCCGGCGTTGTAGTATTTATCGATACCTTGAAGGCAATAAGCGTTATTGATCGCTTATTTTTAATTTGAAAGTGCTTAGTATTGAAGAATGATTAAGCGATCTTGGTCATTTCATTTAACACGAAGCTGTCTACTGCGCCGTCAGTGGCTGCCATGTAGTCTTTTAAGTGTTGGTTTCCCATGTGCGTTTGCCATAGTTCACGTGATATCCAGTTCTCGTAAAACATGAAATGTGCTGGATTGTCATTGTCTTGGTGAAGGTCGTAATTGATGCAACCTTCCTCTGCGCGTGTCACGTCGATCAGTTTAAGTAACTCCATTTTTACTAGTTCTACTTTATCGACTTTCGCGATGATGTTTGCAACAATTGTTAGGTTAGCCATGCTCTTGTCCTCAATATTGGTTTTGTGACTCTCTTGTTTACGAGGTAAATCATAGCCCTTGTTTGTTATGTTATAAACAGCATAATTACGGAATCATTTTCAAAAAACATTAGATAATATGTTGTTTGTTGGCTTGCACGTTGTATTAAAGACAACTGAGTTCCACTGCATTACTGCGGCCGCGACGAATTATCGAAAAAAAGTATGTTAGAAATTAACGAATGGTTAAAACTGCAGAATAAAGTTCGGACAAAAAGAAGCCGATGGCAGTATTAGCGATCGACTTTTTTGTTTGTTAATCAATTACGATACAGCTTAATGGGTTCGCTTAATTGCTGGCAATTAAACGGAGATGCAATGCGTCTTTCAATTCAGCTCTATTGTGTTTCAGTTGGATCATTGATCCATCACCGATGGGGGAGTCTTGTAGTTCCAGTTCACGGATTTCTTTATCAAGCGCATTGTAATGTTTCGTGTCTTTTGCAAATGTGTCGTCTATGTTAATTAGTTTTGCGATTGTATCTTTATACTCGGGAAATTCTTTAAGAAGAGAATGATCTTCACCTAACATAAATGCCTCGCTTTGGTCAGTGGTTAACAAATGGGTGGATGAGTCTTTGGTAACAACTTATCTTCTATCTAATCATAGGTTAGCAATAAGTTAAAGCCTTGTTGAAATATCAAGATAGATTACAAAAAGCCCAATAAACCGTGTTGTGATTTATTGGGCATAATTAGGTTCGGCATCTGTATAGCGTTTAGCTAGAAATCACCGCGATGGTCTTTTTTTGCTAACCGTATTTTTATTTAGCTTACGCGATGAACAGCGCAAACTTTATTACCTGACGGGTCACGTAAATACGCTAGGTATAGCTGACCGATAGCACCTTCTCGTATTGCTGGTGGCTCTTCACATGTAGTACCGCCATTGGCTACTCCTGCTGCATGCCAAGCATCTGCTATTTCAGTACTTTCTGCTGAAAAACCGATAGTGCTACCATTACCATGGCATGCTGGTTCGCCATCAATTGGCTTACTTAATGCGAAAATACCACTTTTTGTGAAGTAAAAACAACGTCCTTTTTCGTCAAGAACACCTGGCTCGTAGCCCATAGCACCTAAGATTGCATCGTAAAATGTTTTTGATTGTTGAATATCGTTTGCGCCAACCATGATATGACTAAACATTAATACTTTCCTTGTTTGAAATTTTAATAAAATATGATGTTGCTTGTGCTATCTATACCTAAGTTACCTCAAGATGCTCGTTTCAGCAAAACTCTGAATCCTGCATATTGAGGAGACTTGGGTATAAAGTCCCCAATAGCTATTTAATTATGATAACTTGGGCTTATAGCAAAAACGAGCATTGTATTTTAAAAGGATCTTTGGGTTTATCATGGAAAAAAAAGCATTAGATACAAAAATCATAACAGCGGGCCGCTCGAAAAAGTGGACCCAGCATCTAGTTAATCCACCTGTAAGCCGTGCATCAACAATTGTATTTGATACCGTTGCTGAAATGAAACATGCCACTGCCAACCGTGCTAATAAAGAGCTCTTTTATGGACGCCGTGGTACGAATACGCATTTTGCTTTTCAAGACGCAATGGTTGAACTGGAAGGCGGTGTTGGTTGTGCATTATATCCTTGTGGTACGGCTGCTATCTCAAATGCCATTTTATCGTTTGTGAAAACAGGCGATCATATCTTAATGGTTGATGGCACTTACGAGCCAACGCGTGATTTCTGTGACAAAATTTTAGATAAGATGGGCGTTGAAACAACCTATTATGACCCGATGATCGGCGAAGGTATTCGTGATCTTATTCGCCCGAATACAACGGTTCTATTCTTAGAGTCTCCATGCTCTATCACGATGGAAGTACAAGATGTGCCGTTACTCGCGAGCATTGCACATGAGCATGATATCGTCGTGATGTTGGATAATACGTGGGCATCACCAATTAATTTCCAGCCATTCGATCATGGCGTTGATATCTCGATTCAAGCGGCAACAAAATATATAGTGGGTCATTCTGATGTAATGTTAGGCACAGCAACAGCGAATGAACGCTGCTGGGATCAATTACGTGAAGGTAGCTATTTGATGGGGCAGTGCACCTCGCCAGATGATGTTTATCTTGCTATGCGTGGGCTACGTACATTAGGCGTTCGTTTAAGGCAGCACGAAAAAAATAGCATCAAAGTTGCTCAATGGTTATCTGAGCGAGAAGAAGTGGATCATGTTCGCCATCCTGCTTTTGAAAGCTGCGAAGGCCATGAAATTTACAAGCGTGATTTCAAAGGGTGTAACGGTTTATTCTCTTTGGTACTGAAGCGCGGTAATACTGCAGCGTTAACGGCGTTATTAGACGGTATGGAACACTTCAGCATGGGCTATTCATGGGGCGGTTTTGAAAGCCTAATATTAGCGAATGAAAATGTTAACTCTATACGTACAGCGAAAAAGAAAGAATTTGTTGGGCCAATGCTGCGTCTACACGTGGGCTTAGAAGATGTTGATGATTTGATTCGAGATCTTGAAAAAGGTTTTGAACGTTTTAATGCTGTGCTTGAGCAATAACAGCATTTTGTATCTATAAGTAAGTTGCAACGCCATAACGAAGGCATAGTGATGAACGCACTATGCCTTATTATATACCGCTATCACAGCTATATTCATTGCTCATTAAGATGGCCTATCTTCATATTCTGGATTCTTTGTTTCTACGATGTGGCTTTGAACATTATCGGTTAGATTATGCGTATTATCTTCGTCTTCACGAGATAAAATAGAAACAGTTTCAGCTCTTTTAACCCTTTCTAAACTAAGGTTTATACTTCGAATATATTTTTTAGCAATAATAGATTTAGCATTTATGGTTAGCTGTTTATTGTGCTCCCATAATTTCTCCCATTGCCAAATAAGTACATGATATCTAACCCAAAGGTGATACGTAATCATAATGGTACAAAAGAGAGTCACAAATATAATTATGAAGTTTCCTAAACTTAGTGAGTGAATAAAGGTTAGGTCGCTAGCGGGATCATAGTTCGTCTTTATGAAAGGTTGGAATATTAAGAAGAACCATCCACCCCAAGTGACGATAGCAATAGCGGCATCTCTTAGATGATGTTGCCATGTTTTTTTACAGGCTTTGCAGATAATCAGATCCCTAATTTCGTCGTGATTTTTCTGCTCTTTTGAATGAATATATCTCGACTTTATCTTAGTTTTTGGATTAATCATCATCTCTGAATACCTCTCCGCGATCAGGGCTTTCCCATACAGCTTTTTCCCCTTTTTTACGTATAATTGCCTTGGGAATAGCAATAGTGACGGTGATGACATTCAGGAACCAATAGAACATCGGGTACCAAATACACCATAAAAAATTTCGACGTAACATAACGTCATAATGACGGTCTATCATCAGACTTACTGTAAATTGCATTAAACAAATTAATACCAGTACAAAGCCCGACCATTCAAATGTGACCAGTTGATAAGTTGTAGGCTGTTCGCTGAGCGTAAAAAACTGAATAAAGTAAGAAAGCATAAGGTATGCAAGGCTATAACACCAAAAAACACTCATTAAGTATTCGAGTATTAATGGCCAAAGCTTGGTTTTCCCCTTTACGATAACGTTCATGCCTTGTTTAAAGAAAACCTCTGCGCCACCTTGTGCCCAGCGTAGCCGTTGCATGTATAAGCCACGTAATGTTTCAGGCATTAACACCCAGCAACGCGCTTGTGGCTCATAGCGAATTTGCCAGTCGTTTATTTGCAGTTTCCAGCTGACATCAATATCTTCAGTGATCATGTCTGTGCTCCAGCCACCAATATCTATAATGGCTGATTTTCGGAACGCACAAACCACACCTGATACGGTATATATTGTGCCGTAAATACGTTGTGCTCGTTTTATGAGGCCGATAATTGATGAAAACTCACCCGTTTGGATTTTTCCAATAATGGTTGTGCGGGTACGGACCCTTGGATTACCTGTTACAGCACCCACTTTAGGACAATCTTGGAAGTGCTTCACCATCCATCGTAATGCATTCAAATCGAGTAGGGCATCACCATCGATACACACCAAAATGTCACTGGTCGAATACTGAGTACCATTATTTAATGCTGCGGCTTTTCCTTGGTTCTTTTGATGAACAACAATGAGGCGAGGCTCATGTTCTGCGATGTTATTTAATCGCGTTGCAGTATCATCTTTACTGCCATCGTTAATGGCGATGATTTCAAAATTAGGGTAATTCTGTTTAAGTAGATAATTGATCGTTTCATTGACGTTAGCGCCTTCGTTATAACAAGGCACCATAATAGAAACTTTCGGATATTCATCGAGTGGTAAGGGGCCTTGTCGCGCAATTTTTAGCTGCGCCCGCTCCCAATGGAAATAGTAATAAATACCACCACCGATCCATACCAGTGCCATTACCGCTGGGTAAATGAAAATGAATATATAGAATGTCTCTAGCCAGTTCACTCGCTTTCTCCGATGGTATTACTGTTTGAAAATACAGGGCGCAAGGTCTTTTGATCGGGTACGCCACGAACAAAATCATCAGGATAGTAGCCGTAATTCTGAATACCTGCTTTGCTAATTATCTCCATTTGTCGTGAGAGCTCAGAGGCTGGAATATCTTTACCATTCTTCCAATTTTTAGCTTGTAGTTCGAAAATCAATTTATTGCTGGGTACTGTTTTAAGCGCAATGTTCGCAATATTTTCGAGCCATTTATCAGGTGATTTTGCCGATTCCATATAAGGCATCGCCATCACGGCGGTATAGTCATAAGCGTTTGAAAAAGCAACCAAGCTCTGTGAAAACCATTCTTCACTTTTAGGGTTTATAACGGGTTGTGCATAGATGTTTCGGGCCAGCTTTAACTCAATACCATCACCCGATAAATATTGGCGTGTACTGTTTGCCAACTCTAAGGTGAAATCAATTAAATATTGGGTTTTATATTTAGACCATGACGTCATTTTTTGAGGATTATTACGAATATTAGCGACAGATTTTCCCAGTCCCCATTTCTGATATTGTTTTAATGCTGCTGGTGTCGCATCTTCAAAATCAGTTAATAGTGCGTCGTCGTGGAATAAAAGCCCAGAGAACTTTCCATACGCACCCAAATCGGTATAGATCTCATTTATTGCTTTCCGATTTTTTGTCGAAAACGGAGAAAGACGAAGGTATCGCTTAGGGGCTGGGGCGTTAAACCGACTATCTGTTACATAGTCATATTTATTTCCTAAATTAAAGCCAAGTACAGGCATCCACGCATACACGGTCACCCCTGCACGGGTGCTAAGTTGCCACGAAACACGATTGAAAATATCGGCACGTACGGGTAAATGTCGGTTTTGGAAATACAAGGCATCTGCTATACCATTACCATCGGGATCGGCAAAAGCTTGAAGGTAAACGGTGTCTATACCAAAGTTATAAATACGAGAAATTAACGTGTCCATATTCCGGTTCATAACGGCTGGGTTAGGGTCATAAACATAATCAAGATCGACATGCACAACACGTTTAGGCCCTTCGTATTCTGGCTGACCCCGTACAATTTCATCAAGCCTTTCAAGCGTCATTTCTTGCTCAATTAAAAAGCGTTTTACGTTACGTCCCGAGTCACTCACATAGTTAACACCTTCATCGAGTGAGAAGGTATAAGGCATACCTACCTTTGCTGCTGTATTGATCGACTTTTGACTATATGCGCCGTATGGCCACACTAAAATACGGGGGGCTTTGACTAAATTAGACACCATCTGGCTACTACTTTGAGTCAAATCAGCATAAAGCCGTTTGTTGTATTGGTTTAATGTTTCGTAGCGCTTTTCGGTAGCATTATACGCAGGGGTAGTTGCTGCGGGTTGCTCATTACCATACGGGTTCGCATTAATACCATAATGTGAATCAAAAGAATGAGAGGCAAACTCTACAATACCTGAACGCTCCATTTCTCGAATCTGATCCCAAGACAAAAATCGCTTTCGAGATATCATGGCCTTTCCATATTCAACCTTTTTGTGTTCATCTGGTACTAGCCATTTACCCACTAAAGCAAAAATAGCAGGGTAATTATAAAGTTTTAATAATGGGTAAACTGTACTGTAAAAACTTTCGTAACCATCATCGAATGTGAGTAAGATTGCTTTAGATGGCAATGAGCTACGACCTGCTTTTGCATCAATAATTTGCTGATAGCTTACGGGGTTATAGCCTTCTTGTTTGAACCAATTGAAATGTTCAATTAAACGATCACGCGTAAGGGTATCGGGAAATATACGTAAATTTGGGGTTAACCCGACATCAATAAAGTCGTGATAACACAGTACAACATAGGTGTTGTTTGCTCGTCCATTAGTGGTTGATGTTGCCGCCGACAATGGGAAGCAAATGAATAATGTTAGGGTTAGCCAAAATAATATCTTCATTGTGGGAACCTCACATTAAAGTTGGCGAAGAGGTAAGTACTATATTCTCCTTCTCCGTCATAAACCCCTTTGCTTCGACCAATACCATAGCTAAAATCGATTTGTTTTTGCCATATCCACTTTTGGGCGTAGCTCACATCCCAGTTGTAGTCAGATCCAAAATCCTCTTGCCAGTAACTGCCAATGCCTGTTTTCAGGTTTTGGTCAAAGCCCCAGCTATCGTTAATACGGTAATGATAATCTTGCGTGAGAATGAGTGAGCCAGAGTGGTCTGACTTGGGGTTGAAGTAACTCGCTGTTTCAATTTCTTCATTAAATGAAGTACCGTAAGAGGCAGAACCGCGCACAGTATAGTTATCTGTTCTATATAACTGACTTTCGACCCAAGTTAGATAGGTAAAGCGTTCGTTACCATCAGTAAAATCAGAGTAGGTACCAGATAACCCTAAACTAATTTCAGACTTAAGGCGGTAGATAAAGTACGCATTAAAATCATCTACATTTGCACCATCAAACAATGCGCGAAGTGGAGTATTATTGGAGTTATATTTGTAACTACCTGAAATAAACCATTGATCATTAATTAGATAATCAGCGGTTGTCCAGAAATAAGCTTTATCATTTAAATGTCCACCTATACCTGTTTCAATAAATAAAGTAACGGGTGATAAAGGAATCTCAGCCCCGATGCCACTATAACGGGCGTAAAGATTATTCTCTTCAAACTCACCAAAACTCATCTGATCGCGGAAAAAGAAATTATACCCATCTAAAACTCTGCCAGTGTATAGATGTGTATCGTAAGTCCAATCTTTTGATGCTTGTACTAAAACGTTGCCATTACTGTCTGTTTCTCCTCGGCGATACTCACCTGTCCATGTTGGTGCTGCTGCCTTTTTAACGTTATCGTTAATGATGTATTGATCGCTAGCGGGGTACTGAATATTTAAATTATCGAGATTCTTTTGAAGGCCTCGCCAATCTTTACGTTCAAGTTTTGCCATCAACTTGCCTCTGTCCGTTATACCTCTATCTTGAGGTGAAAGCAGTTGACTGGCTTGTTCAAAATAACGTTCAGAAGCAAAGGTATTGCCTTTCCAGCGTTCAATGTCCCCTTTAATGGCCAACAGATAAGGATTCCCCGGTGCATTGCTAAGCAATTTATCAATTGTTTCCGTTGCTTGGGGGAAGTCACCTCGCCATGCGTAATGCAACGCTTCTAATTGCATAAGGGTTTGATATTCATCGTTTACTTTCTGTGTACTTCCGGTAAAGTCCCAGCGGTTTTTAGGGATGTTTGGTTTTTCAGAATCAATCAGCGCTTTGGCTTTGTCATACTGCTCAGTGTCCATATATGCGTAATATAACTTGATGGTAAGCGGAAGGTTTTTAGGTTCTTTTTGATGAATAGTGTCAAAAATGGACTCAGCTTTGCTGGGTTGCATCGTTCCTAAATAATAATCGCCAAGTGCCTCTTGAGCATAGCGCGGTAATGGCTGCTCTTTTTCTAGTTGCTCAGCGAGAGGGCTCGCTGTTTTATAGTCTTTTAATGTCACGAGGGCATAAAAGTAATCTAATGACGCGCTTTTATAAAGAGGGTGGTCTTTAGGTGCTTTATCAATAACTTGTTGCAATAAAGTAGAACTTCGTTTGATAGTCGGTGCACTTTTGGCCTTGATACCATCACGCAGTAAGGTGCTTGCCTCATAATAGTCGAACCATAAGTTATCGGCAGATGTAAACCATTCAGGATGTTGGGTTAATAATGATTTTACCGCAGGCGATGCGCCCAGTTGAACGGCACTGGTATATAATCCAACACCTGCCGTTTTATTATTGGGTTCGGCGGTTAGCCAACTTTGCCAAGCAAACATTTCACCAACGTGATCGTCTAGCGCCTGTGATACATAGATCCAATTTTGATAAAAGTGTGCATCTAATGGAAATCGTTGACGATATTCTCGTAATCCTTCTTTCGCACTTGCTAAATCGTTAGCTTCGGCACTTGATAAAGCTAACCCTAACCAAGCATCACGATTGTTAGGTGATCGTTGTGTTAGGTAGCGATAATATTTTGCTGAAGTTTGGTAATATCCTTCATTTCTGAACGCCTTTGCGACAATTTCAACCGACTCAGGGCTGAGCGCACGCGGTTGGCACGACTGGCAAGCGTCAACAATCGCTTTCGAATTCTCTTGCCAAGATAAGATGGCAATCAGATCGTTAAGAACAAGAGGATCTTTTGTCTGATCATAAAGTGTTGTTAACCCTCGTGCAGCAGACGATATATTCCCATTTTTTGCTTGCACAACGAAACCTTCTCTTTTCTCATCAATACTGCTTTTAGCACTCACAGCAGATGATAAAAGCAGGGCTAATGTGTATACCACAAAGGCTACCATCTTCATTATTTAAACCTTAATTATTTTTATATTAGGTTTTTATATTGTTTTTATGCAATGTTGATTTTTATATTTTAGTTTAAAATGATGTGGAACGAATATTATTAGCGGCTCTTAAATGAGAATTTGAAGGTGAATAAATAATTTTATTTATTTTTATGATGAGGCTTTGGTTTAACCTTTTGTTATTTAATGTTTTTTATGGTTTTATTTAAGGCGTTGTTATTTGTTTTTAATAATGTCTTATATTATTAAGGTTGTCTTATTTTTTATTTTTATTCTTATTGTTGATAGTGTGTCTTTATATTAAACACGCACCTTTTAAGAGGTTAAGGTAATAAGGTTTTATTAGTGTAAGCTATACATCCATAAAGTCACCCTATATATCGACAATTATATTATTTTCATACTATACCCAAGCTACCTCGAGATTCTCGCTGAAACGAGCATCTTGAGGTAGCTTGGGTATATCTACTATTTATTCAATAAAAACTCTTTAAAATGAATGGCTACGGCAGAAGCGGTGGCGGGTGGCTGATAGTAGAGGTTGAGGCTCCATACGCTGGTATCGAAATCATCCAATAGTGAAATAAGCTGGCCGCTTTCTATCTCTGGTTCAACGAGAAATGCGGGTAAATAAGCGATGCCAGCGCCTTTTGTTACACCTTGAAGCAGTAGATCACTGTCGTTAACTTCTAAAGACTTAGGTACTTTTATTATCTGGCTTTCACCATTTTGGGTGAAAATCCAATCATTACTGCCCGTTAACGTTGTGGCAAATAAGCATTGATGCTGGGTTAAATCAGAGGGTTTTTGTGGTGCGGGTTGACGATCAAGATAGTGTTGTGAAGTAACAACGCGAAAGGGACTTTGCATTATTTCACGGCGAACAAGGTGTAAATCATGTTCACGATAGCCTTGATAAGAGGCATTGGCGCTGATTGTTAAGTCGCTTTCTGCCGCATGATCTAATGCCCAAGGAGTAATATTGAGGTTAAAAGTGACATCTGGGTTCGTTATAAGGTATTTACTGATCATGTCCATTAAATAATGGTTGGCATAAACAGGTGTGCAAACAATATCGATATGCCCTTTGTCGTGTAGCTGAAACTCTTGCATTTGACGGCATAAATGTTCGGAATTATCGACCATGGGTGAAAAATCATCGAACAGCTTTTGACCAGCAGGGGTAGGGGTTAATAAGCGGTTGCTACGACGGTGTAGTGGCATGCCAAATTTTTGTTCTAGATCTTGTAGCCAGCGGCTGCCTGCCGAGACTGAAATATTGAATTTACGTGCAGCAGCAGAAATAGAACCTGTTCTTACTACATATACAAAGAAAGCCATTTTATCTAGCATGATCTATTCCCTTTTAGCTAACGTTCATTGAATATGAAAATAGGCTTCTCATATGAAAAGCCTATTTCTTGAAAGTTAATCAGTAATAAATATTGTACGTATTTATTTGATTAAGCGCTTGCGTCTGCAACTTCACGTTTCTTATTCTTACCCAGCTTTTCAGCCATGACTTTTTCCATGTCTTCCAAGCTAACGCCTTTCGTTTCAGGTACGTACTTAACAACAACATACATACATATGATAGAAAGAACCGCGAATACCCAGAAGCTGAATGCACCATTAAAGTGCTCTTTTAGGTAGGCATTTTCATTTAACATAGGGAAAGACTGAGTAACAATGAAGCCAGTGAACCATTGTGCGCCAACAGCAATTGCCATCGCACGAGAACGGATACTATTCGGGAAGATCTCTGAAATCATAGTCCAACATGCACAACCCCAAGATGTTGCATATGCGACAACATACAGACAGAGTGCAAATAAAGCTGCATAGCCTTCAGTACCGGTATAAAGCACATAACCGACAATCGTCATACCTAGCGCACAACCGAAAGTACCGTATTTCATTAGTGGTAAACGACCGACTTTATCAATCAGATACATACCTAAAGCATTACCAAGAATAAATACAACACCCACGAAAGTGGTTTGGAATAATGCGTTTTCAGTACCACCAGCAATAGGTTTTAGTATTTCTGGTGTGTAATACATGATCACATTAATACCGGTTAACTGCTGTGCTGCTGCAACAAAAGTACCAATAACCAGAATGGAAAATAATAATGGAGAACGTAAGCTGACTTTATTATTTTTTGATGCATTAGCAGGGACTAATGATTTTTGTATTTCAAGAATAACGCGGTCGGCATGCTCAGGGTTTGAAATGCGAGAAAGGGTTTCTTTTGCTTGAGCAAGGTGACCTTTTAATACTAGCCAGCGTGGTGATTCAGGGATAATCAATAAGAGACAGCCAAATAATAAGGCAGGCAGAACTTCTGACGCCAGCATCCATCGCCAGCCAATATCAACCAGCCATGCTTCAGACATACCTTTTGCAATCAAGTAGTTAACGTAGAATACACCCGTTTGACCAATAACGGCAGATTGTTGGAACATACTAACAGCACGCCCCCTGAAATCTTTTGGGGCAACCTCAGACATATACATAGGCGAGACAACACACGCTAAACCGACCGCAATGCCACCGACAATTCTAAATAACACATAGATGGTAAAGGTAGAGGCAAGGGCTGAGCCTATCGCGGAAATAATGAATAGAAGAGCCGCTAAGAATAATGCTTTTCTACGTCCATATTTAAGGGCACACCAGCCAGCGCTGACTGCACCAATAATACTGCCTAATACAACACTGGAAACAGCCCATCCCGTTTGTGCTGGTGTTAAGTTGAAATACTCTCTTATCGGTCCGATAGCACCAGAAATAACGGCGGTGTCATATCCTAATAAAATCCCTCCAAGAGCCGCGATACAACAAATTCTAATGATGTAACTAAGATTATGTTTTCGTGATGATGTCTCGATACTTGATGACATTATTTACTCCATTAAATTTTCCATCAGCATGTATAACCATCTATACACATGTTTCAGGGTTTAATCCCGCCTGCTAACTGTAGGGAAAGGGCTGAGGATTACTTAATACGCCTTTAATTGTTTCTAATAGTTATATTTTGAAAGTATGTGTTGATAATTTTTTTTCATTTTGGCGTTTTGAATCATCATATGTATTCCATTGCATTCTTGCTATAGCTTGAAATGATTTTTCTCTTAAAATGATACCTGTGTCATACAATGGTAAATATTTTCCATCTGACATTATTAGTGTAAGTTGTTGTTTTTTATGGGCTAAGTGTTTTTGTGATCTTGGGCTTATATCGCCGCGAGCCCTGTATTTACGGGGTTTTTTTCATAAAATACAAACTTGTGGGAAAAGTATTTTTCGTTTGAAAAATATTTTCCATTCACCATTTTTTTCATTATATTGATTGCCAGTGAAACGAAACAAGTGTCGATTGAAAAATAATTAATCACACTACCTTAATCCTACAAATTAAATGCTGGAGAACGAACATGAGCAAAGTTCAATACGGAATCAGCCCTTTGACTTGGACTAATGACGACATGCCAGAACTTGGCGGTGAGATTGCTTTAGAAACGTGTTTGAGTGAAATGTCAGAAGCTGGCTTCACTGGTACTGAATTAGGTACGAAATACCCTCGTGAACCTGAAGTGCTTATTCCTCTACTAGAACAATACAATCTTGTTCTGGCTTCAGGCTGGTTTAGCGGTAATTTGATGACACTTACAGCAGAAGAAGAAATTGCAGCAATGCAAGTGCACATCAAACTACTGAAAGCTGCTGGCTGTAAGGCAATGGTATATGGAGAAGTGAGCAACTCTGTTCATGGCGACATTAATACACCACTTTCACAACGCGTCATTTTGACAATGGATGAGTGGAAAGTATACGCAGAGAAGCTGACTGTTGTTGCTGATTACTTATTAAATGAACACGGTATCAAACTGTCTTTCCACCACCATGTGGGCACAATTTGTGAAACAGAAGACGACATTAACCTTCTAATGGAACTGACTGGCGATTCTGTTCACCTAACGCTTGATACCGGCCATATCACATACGGTGGCGGTAACCCTGTAACAATGATTAAGCGCTGGGGCCATCGCATTGGTCACATGCATTTTAAAGACCTTCGCTTAGGTGTTATGAAGACGGCCCGTGATGCAGACAAATCATTCCTTAATGCAGTTCTTGATGGTGTATTTACCGTTCCTGGTACTGGCGACGTTGACTATGACGATGTTTTCGCTGCACTGAAAGAGCGTAATTACGAAGGTTGGTTATTAGTTGAAGCAGAGCAAGATCCTGCAAAAGCGAATCCACTTGAGTTTGCTAAAACGGCTTATACAAACATTACTGGCTACGCAACTAAGTACGGCTTGTAATAACGACGTTTGTCGCTTTGTAATATTCAAAGCCGCCATCGGGGAATGGATGTTCCCCGATTAAAGAACTGACTACACAAATAATGGATAACACCGTGTAGGCAGGGCAGGGATGCCAATTTTTAGTGTGATGATGTTCGAGGAAGAAGATGAAAACTGTACGCCTAACTGTTGCTGAAGCATTTGCTAATTACTTAGCGGCACAAAAAATTGAAATTGATGGCAAAGTTGAGCAGCTATTTGGTGCTGCGTTTGCCATCTTTGGCCATGGCAATGTAACGTGCTTTGGTCAGCAACTGAAAAATATTGAAGATAAAATTCCGACGTGGCGTGGCCAAAATGAACAATCAATGGCAACCGCTGCTATTGCTTATGCTAAAGCCAACCAACGTCGCCGTATTGGTATTGCAACCAGCTCTATCGGTCCTGGTGCAACGAATATGATAACGGCTGCGGGTATTGCCCATACAAACCGTTTACCTTTATTGTTAATTTCAGGCGATGCGTACATTAGTCGCCTACCTGATCCTGTATTACAGCAGCCAGAGAATTTCCATAATCCTTCTATTACGTGTAACGATGCCTTCAAGCCGTTAACGCGTTACTGGGATCGCATTGTCTCTCCGGCTCAAATTATTCAGTCTCTACCACATGCACTAAACACAATGTTAGACCCTGAAACATGCGGTCCGGTATTTATCGGTTTACCGCAAGATGTTCAAGGCATGGCTTACGATTTCCCTGAAGCTTTCTTCGCCGATAAAGTACATCGCATTCGTCGTCCAGAGCCTGAAATGCTGGTGATTGAAGAAGCGAAAGAAATCCTATTAAACGCAGAGCGTCCGCTAATTATCTCTGGTGGCGGTGTGCACTATTCACTCGCAACCGATGAATTAGCCGACTTTGCAGCAAAGCATAATATCCCAGTTGTCGAGACGATTGCTGGCCGAGCCACTATGCTGCAAGACAACCCTTTAAATGCTGGCCCAATTGGTGTAACAGGTTCAAATTCAGCCAATTACATGGCTGCGCATGCAGATGTTGTTCTGGCTATTGGTACTCGCTTGCAAGATTTTACAACCGGTTCATGGTCGGTTTTCCGCAACCCTGACATGAAGCTTATCAGTATTAACGTGGCTAAATTCGACGCCATTAAGCATATGTCATACCCAGTGTTGGGTGATGCAAAAGCGTGCATGACGAAACTTTCAGGTGTCTTGGGTAATTGGCGTTCAGCGCAAGCGTGGGCAGATACGGCAAAAGCACAAGCTGATGAATGGAAAGCGGAAGTTTACCGTCGTACCCATCCTAAGAAAGGTGAGCTTCTACCGGGCACTTCTTCTTACGCTGAAGTCATTGGCAAGCTAAATACACAAATGGAAAAAGGTGACACCGTGCTGACAGCTGCGGGTGGTTTACCTGCAGAGTTATCAATGAACTGGCAGAATTACCAAATTGGTAAATTCGATATCGACTTCGGCTTCTCTTGCATGGGTTACGAGATTGCAGGTGGCTGGGGTGCCAAGATTGCTAACCCTGATAACGATGTTGTTGTGCTGGTGGGTGATGGTTCTTATCTAATTCAGAACTCTGATATCTATTCATCAGTATTAACGGGTCAGAAAATGATTCTGGTTGTGTGTGATAACGGTGGTTTTGCGGTTATCAATAAACTTCAGAACAATACTGGTAACGAGTCGTTTAATAACCTTCTAGAAGATTGTCGTCGTCCTGACGGTGAGCTAGCACGGGTTGATTTTGCAAAGCACGCAGAATCACAAGGTGCAATCAGTGAAAAGTTAACATCGATTGACCAGTTTGATGCCGCATTTGTACGCGCTAAAGAAGCAGACCGTACTTACGTTATCGTTGTTGATATCGACCCTGTATCACCAGCGGCTTGGTCTAAGTGTGATTGTTGGTGGGAAGTTGGTTTACCAGAAGTTACTCGCAATGAAGGCACAGAGCAAAAAGTGGCTGATTGGCAAGAAGGTAAAAACCTACAGCGTCGCGGCGTTTAGTTTACTAGCCGTTTAACTGAATTTTTCAACGCAATTTATGACATTTTTGGTACTGCCTTTACACAAACTGTCGGCAGTACCGCCATGGAGATTATGATTATGTTTAATGAAGAACGCCGTTTTGAACAACCAATCCGCTGGGGTATGGTCGGTGGTGGACGTGGCAGCCAGATTGGCTACGCACACCGCAGTGCAGCACACCGTGATGGTCTATTTAAATTAGTTGCTGGTGCATTTGATTTAGATGCAGATCGCTGCCGTGAATTTGGTGTCAACCTTGGTTTAGATGCCGATCGTTGTTACAGCAATTATAAAGAGTTTTTTGCAGCTGAATCTAAGCGTCCTGATGGCATTCAAGCCGTATCGGTTGCCACTCCTAACTCTACACACTACGAAATTTGTAAAGCAGCGTTAGATGCGGGCTTACATGTTGTATGTGAAAAACCAATCACATTCACCAGTGAAGAAGCAGAAGAATTAAAAGCGATTGCAGCAGAAAAAAACTGTGTGATCGGCGTGATGTACGGTTACAGCGGTTTCCCAATGGTGCATCAAGCACGTGAAATGGTTGAACGTGGTGATTTGGGTGACATTCGTGTGGTGAACATGCAATTTGCCCACGGTTTCCACAACGAAGAATATGAATTAAATGATCCAGGTCTTAAGTGGCGTGTAAGCCCTGCTGCATCGGGTCCTACTTATGTATTGGGTGATATCGGTACACACGCTTATTACTTATGTGAAGTAATGACAGGGCTAGAAATTGATCGTCTAGCGTGTATGCGCCAAAGCTTTATTGCGTCACGTCAGCCACTAGAAGATAACGCACACGTCATGATGGAATTCAAAGGCGGTGCGGTGGGTACGTTATGGGCTTCTGCTGTTAACGCGGGTTCAATGCATGAACAACGCATTCGTATTGTGGGTTCAAAAGCATCCATCGAATGGTGGGATGAGCATCCAAACCAGCTTCGTTACGAAGTACAAGGTGAAGCACCACGCGTTCTTGATCGTGGCATGGGTTACCTATACCAAGATGTTGATGGTGTTGCCGCTAACCGTATCGGTGGTGGTCACGCAGAAGGCTTCTTTGAATCATGGGCAAACTTGTATCACCGCTTTGCATTAGCATTTGATGCTGCAGACCGTGATGACCAAGCAACATTAGATAGCATTTGGTTCCCAGGTGTTGACGCTGGCATTGAAGGTGTTCGCCTTTGTGAAAAATGTGTTGAATCAGCTGACCAAGGTGCTGCTTGGGTCGCTTATAACGACTAGGAAAAGATAACTATGACAAAGATTGCACTTCAGCAAGATCGCCCGCTGGATGCCATCGTACTAGGTCGCGCGGGGGTAGATTTATACGCTCGCGAAGCCAACACCGATATGGCAGACATTTCAGGGTTTAATAAATTTGTAGGCGGCTCTGCTGCCAATATCGCCGTCGCGGTCAGCAAGCTAGGCGGCAAAACAGGTTTCATTGGTTGTGTGGCAGATGATGCGTTTGGTGGTTATGTACGTGGCTACATGACAGATCAAGGCATTAATCTTGACGGCATGATGACAGACAATTCAGGTTCACGTACCTCTGTTGCGTTTACTGAAATGAAGCCAAACGATTGTACGGTACTTATTTACCGTAACAAGGCATCAGATTTAACACTAAAGCCAGAACAAGTTGATCCGGCATACATTGCACAAAGCAAAATGTTGGTTGTAACAGGTACGGCGTTATCTGAAAGCCCAAGTCGCGAAGCAACATTAATCGCCATGGAACATGCCCGTCGCAGCAATACCGTTGTAGTGCTCGATGTTGATTACCGTCCGTACTCGTGGCGCACCGATGTTGACGCATCTATTTACTACGGTATTGCAGCTAGCTTGTCTGACATCGTGATTGGTAATCGCGAAGAGTTCGACATGATGGAAACCGTGTTAGCACCAGGCAATACAGATGATGATGCCACGGCAGACCGATTCTTACGTGCAAATACACAGGTTGTGATTGTAAAGGCGGGCGAGCTAGGTTCAAAAGTGTACTGCAAAGATGGTCACAAATTCCAACAAGGTATCTTCCGTGTTGAAGTTAAGAAGCCTTTTGGTTCAGGTGATTCATTCGCAGGCGGCTTGATTTGGACATTAGTGAACGGCGGCGAGTTGGAAGACGGTGTTAAACACGGTTCAGCGGCAGCAGCAATTAATGTGAGTGGTAATAGCTGTACCGAAGCTATGCCAACGAAAGAAGTACTATTCGACTTTATTGAGACCCGAGAACAAGACCTTTAATTATTTGATAATGGTAAATAAAGGTTAATTAGGTCAGCCGGATCAGCAGACTGTATCTTGAATAAAGGTAGTTAATTCATATTTATAAGACGTATTTAAATAGATAGTGTTAATGAAGAATGCATACCATCATGATTCGGCTCTTTTACATAAAACTTACCCAAACGAAACGATAAAACTAAAAATGGGTATTTGAGGAGAAAGTAATATGGGTAAGCATATCCCACCGTTTGATAATAAAAATCAGCCAATAATTGATATTAATGATGATATTTCACCGCTGTGTTATTTCAATCCTGTACGTTTAAAGCAAGGCGAAACACATACCCACACTGTAGATGGCTATGAATCTGTCATCGTGCTTGCGGGCGGTACTTGCTGTATTACAGTCACCAATGGTAGCGCTGAAGAAATGGTGTTTGACAACATTGGTCAACGTGCATCGGTATGGGAAGGGAACCCAGAATCTGTGTATGTGCCTGTAGGTTATACCGCTGTTATCGAATGTGTAAGTGAACAAGCAGATATCATGATAGCTGGTGGTCGCTATGAAGAAACGTTAGAACCTTTTGCCGTATTACAAGATAACGTTGATATGGTGCAGTACGGCTCTGATGACACCAAAACACACCGAAAAATTAAGCACGTATTAGGTCAGAGCAATGCAGATAAGCGTGGTCGTTTATTAGTGAGTGAACTGTTTACTGTTGGCGCGGGTGGCTGGTCTGGCTTTCCTCCTCATAAGCATGATGAAGATCGCGTTACCGAAAACGGTACAGAAGAAACCCTGTACGAAGAAGTGTACCAGTTCCGTTTTAATCCTGATTTTGGCTTTGGTGCTCAATTTTTATATGAGCATGAAGATGATTTTGGTCCGGTTTATCACGTTCGAACAGGCAGTGTTATCGCGATTGATAAGGGCTACCACCCAAGTGTCGCGGCGCCTGGTTACGAGATGTACTACTTCACAATTATTGTGGGTAAAACGTCTAAATCGCTTGTTCAGCACTTTGACCCTCACCATGAGTATCAAGTGAATACGATTCCAGGCATCAAGGACATGATTGCCAAATTCAAATAACAAGGAAACGTTATGTTAGTTAACTTAAATGACTTATTACCTCAGGCTGCAGCATCTGATTATGCTGTGCCTTGTTTCAATGTTTTTGGTTATGAAGATGCACGCGCTGTCGTTGATGCAGCTGAAGAAATGGACAAAGCTGTTATTTTGGCTTGTAACAAAGACGTCGTCGATTTCTACGGTGTTGAAATTGCAGCTGCGATGTTTTTACAGCTAGCACATGACAGTTCAGTACCTGTTTGCTTGCATTTGGATCATACTTACGATGAAGAAATCATTTATCGTGCGTTAAAAGCAGGGTTTAGTTCTGTCATGTTTGATGGCTCTCAGTTATCGCTTGAAGACAATATTGCACGCACTAAACAAGTGGCTGAAGTTGCCCATGCTTGCGGTGCATCGATTGAAGGTGAAATTGGCTCTGTGCCTTATGAAGAAGGGCGAGATCACATAAAAACGATTGATACCTCCCCTGATGATGCAGCGCGCTTTGCAGAAGAAAGTAACGTAGATTGTGTCGCTATTTCAGTAGGGAATATTCACCGCCTGACGACACCAACAAGCACGATTGATTTTGGTCTACTTGATCAGATTGCGAGTAGGGTAGACAAACCTCTTGTTGTGCACGGTGCGAGTGGTATTCGTAATGAAGACATGGCTAAACTTAAAAAAAGCCGAGTGTCCAAATTCAATATAGGCACCTGTTTACGACAGGCACTAGGTCATAATTTACGTGATTTTATGAATAATGAACCTGATAAATTTGATCGTATTTATTTTATGAAAAAGGCGATGCCTTTTGTAAAAGAAGAGGCAATTCGCAACTTTAAACTATTGTCTTAAAATACATACCCTAAGAAATAGCATCTTAGGGTATTATTGTTATTAATTAGATACTTTCGACCGAGGAGAAGCGTTAGGTATGGAAGCTGAAAATACTTTATTAGAAGTGCCAAACGACCTCGACACTCTACGTGATTTGATTGTTAAGCGTTATGATAAGTTGAGTCAACGACTCCAGCAAGTTGCTGACTATGTAATGGCTCAACCGATGCTTGTTGCGGTTGAAACGATGGCGACGATAGCAGAACAGGCCAATGTTCCGTTATCTACACTGAGTCGTTTTGCTAATACGATGGGGTTCTCTGGCTTTAGCCAGATGCAGGCGTTATTTCGTGACCAATATTTGAATCGCCCTCGTGATTACAAAGAACGAGTACGTCAAGCACGCGAGCAAGATTGCTTTGAACCTGAATCACCAACAACTATTTTTCAGGATTATGGTGTCGCTAACATTGAAGCAATGGAACAGCTTCAAGTATCCGTTTCGCCTCAGAAACTTGAGCGAGCAGTATCGTTAATGGACAAAGCAGATACTATATATATTCAAGGGATGAGAAGGGCGTACCCCGTTGCATTTTACCTTTGGTATGCGTTAATGAAGTCTGATAACAATGTGGTACTGCTTGATGACCATGGTGGTATGTTAACCCCTATGATGCGCCGTATTAGCGAAAATGATGTATTAGTAACCGTGACTTTTACACCTTATGCGCCGGAAACTAGCGAATTAATTAAGCAAGCATTTGAAAAAAAGGTTCCTATTATTGCGATAACCGATAATCAAATGAATTCTCAGGGCAGTAAAATGGATGTTTGTTTCGAAGTACAAGAAGGGGAAGTAATGGGCTTCCGTTCTTTAAGTAGTTCAATGTATCTAGCGCAAACATTAGCAGTGAGTTTAATGTGCAGAGAAACTAAATAGTTAATAAGAAAGCTGACAGAAGTCAGCTTTTTTTGTATCTAAATAATAGGGCTTATCGAGAGGAACATTGAGGTTCAACTAACGTTTTTATACCGTGTAGCATCGCTTCTGCAATATCGTAATGGTCAGATTCCCATAGTTGATCGTTTAGAAATTCACCCGAATAAAACCCGTCGTAACCTGTACTTTTTATTGCCTCTACCCATTCTTGCAGTGGGATATCCCCTTCACCAAGAATGTAGCCGCGCAGTTCTTTCTCATCGACCCAAGGTTGACCACTAGCAGGACGTTTTCCATCAGAAAGGTGAACGTTATAGATTAAACTCTTATCAATTTTTGCCATATCTTCAGGTGAAGTACCACGGCTTGCCCAAAAGTGCCATGTGTCGAGAACAAAGCCAAAATTATCACGCCCTACAGCATCATAAAGCCGGAAATAATCGCTGAGTTTCGCAATCGGTGTCCATGCGGCACCTTCATACTGAAAGCGGATCCCATATTCTTTTCCGATATCTGCAATATGCTGAATATTTTGAGCGGTGATATTAATGTTGTCTTCAACCGATAAGCCGTTTAGCGCTTCAAAAGCGTTTAGCTGAATCGTCGGGGTACCAATGTCTTGTGCGAATGCACACAGTATTTCGACTTCTTTAAATACTTTCTGCTGAGTTGCTTTATCTGATGCCTCAACTGAGCCAATAATATCAATGGCTGTTGGGGTGATATCAGCCAGCTCGAGCCGAGACTTAAGATCTTGGCTGGTAAACCCTGCGTGAATATATCGCCATAACTTATCGGTATGTATCTCTAATCCCTGATAGCCCGTTTCTTTTGCTAAACGAATGTCACTTACAATATTGTTATGAAGTGAACACATACCATGCAATGCATAACGCATATTAGCTCCTTGAAAAGATATTTAACTTGGCGGAAGGTTATTTATGAACGTTCTATTATTTGAACTTTTTCTATAATCACATTGATGAAAATTTTTTACTGTTAACTTTGTCTTTAAATGAATATCTTTATGTGTATTATTCATTTTTCTCTTGGTGTTGTTAGTTTTACAGGTGTGTTGCTCTATTTGAGGTTGATAAAAATTTATCATTTTGCTCTTTTTGATGCTGGTTAGACAGCATGGTTTTATTTTTCTTATTTCATAGTGTTTATTATTCATTAGGTAAATGCATTTTTTGAAATATATAAATATGCCAATTTTAAGAAAAAAGGCTGTTAAATTATCGACACGTTACCTTGTCCACAAAACGTTCACATCAAATTAAAAATAAATTGAAATGTTTGTTTCATTACAATATCTTAGTTGAATGATTAATTTCATTTTTGATATTGTTTGAATAATTGCTTTAAGGGATGAATTTTCGTTATGTCTAGATTGTTATCTAAATATGCAAAGGCGGATCGACAAGGTAGAACGCAGTCGATAACACCTGAAAATGCAGGGTGGGGGTATGTTGGTTTTGAAGTGTATGAGTTAGAAAAAGGTCAGCATTTAGAATTACCAGCAAGCGCTAATGAAGTGTGTTTAGTACTTGTTGCTGGGCATGCCTCTGTAACAACACCAAGCGCATGTTTTGAGAACATCGGCGATAGAATGAGTCCTTTTGAGCGTAAAAAACCTTACGCTGTTTATGTAACGGCGGGCGAATTGATTAAGGTTGTTGCCAATACCGCACTTGAGTTGGCAGTGTGCCAAGCACCAGGAAGTGGTCGCTTACCAACAAGGCTGATTACCCCGAACGATATTGATGCCGAGCACCGTGGTAATGGTAACAATCAGCGTTATGTGCACAATATTTTGCCTGATTATAAAGAGGCAGACAGTTTACTGGTGGTAGAAGTCTACACCGATGAAGGGTGCACAAGTTCATACCCAAGCCATAAGCACGATCAAGATGCAGCACCCTCAGAAACCTACCTTGAAGAAACCTATTATCATCGCCTTAATCCTGAACAAGGATTTTGTATGCAGCGTGTTTATACCGATGATCGTGAATTAGATGAGTGCATGGCGGTATATAACAAAGATGTTGTTCAAGTGCCTAAAGGCTATCACCCCGTTGCGACAATCGCAGGTTATGACAGTTATTACCTCAATGTAATGGCAGGGCCAACACGTAAATGGCTGTTTACCTGGGAGCCCGATCACGATTGGATCAATTCAGACGATTACGCAAAAAAGCACGTTACGCGTTAATGTTGCTTTTGGCTTGAATGATTAATAACAGAGAACAAATAACGATTTTCTATAACGTAATACCAATGTAAACGAAGACTTATTTAGGTTGGTATAAATACTTAATGTTGCTAAGGAGTTAGGCATGTTTAATATCGCTTTGTTTGGTGCCGGTAGAATTGGACAGGTTCATGCTGTCAATATTAACAATCACCCAGAAACGAACTTGTACTCAGTGATTGACCCTTATTTGAAAGGGGCACAAAAGTTAGTTGATAGCTATCAGGCAAAAATTCAGTCTGTTGAAGAAGCAATGGCCGATCCAAATGTACACGGTGTTTGCATTGGTTCAGCAACAGATACACATGCTAATTTAATCGAACTTGCTGCCATCAACGGTAAGGCGATCTTCTGTGAAAAGCCGATTGATCTGGAGTTGAGCCGAGTAAGAGATTGCTTAGCGGTTGTTGAAAAACACAATGTACCAATGTTGGTTGGGTTTAACCGCCGTTATGATCCACAATTTCGTCAGCTAAAAGAACAGCTAGGTGCAGGCACGATTGGTAAAGCAGAATCGCTTTTAATTACCTCTCGTGACCCTTCGCCACCGCCAGCAGAGTACAGCCAAGTTTCGGGTGGAATGTTCCGTGATATGACGGTGCATGATCTGGATATGGCACGTTTCATTATTGGTGAAGATCCGGTGTCGATCACGGCGCACGGCAGCTGCATGGTTGATCCTGCGATTGGTGAAGCCGGCGATATTGATACTGCAGTATTAGTATTACAATTCCCATCAGGGGTGATGGCGACCATCGTAAACAGCCGTCGATCAGGTTACGGTTATGATCAACGTCTAGAGCTTCACGGTGAAAAAGGCTTACTACAAGCAGGCAATATGAAAGAAAACTTGGTACAGCATTGGGGTGACGTTGGTTGTACCAGCGCTAAACCGCAACCTTTCTTTTTAGAGCGCTATCAAGATGCATATATCGCTGAATGGCAACATTTTGCAGATGTTTTAGCGGGTCGTTGCAAGCCTGAATGTAGTGGTGTTGATGGTGAGTTTGCTTTGGTGCTGGCTGAAGCGGCTTTAGAGTCAATGAAATCAGGGAAAACGGTGATCCTTTAACGATCTAATACCTTATTTTTAGCCAGACTAATAAATTATTAAGGGTCTCTTTCCATGAGATCCTTTTTTGTAATCAATGCATTAAGTAATATCTGCTTCCGCTAGTTTATATTAAGAAAAGCATCGCTAATTTTATCGCGAACCCACTTATGCACCTGATCGTTTTGGTGCCTTTCATGCCACATTCCACGAATAGTAAGAGTCGGTAAACTAAATGGGCACGCTTTTAATTCTAATCCGTATAACTTACTTCCTTGCTCTGCGATAGATTCCGGCAAGAAGGCAATCAATTTAGAATTAGGTAATAGTGCTAACTGTAAATTGAGGGATTCAGCATAGAGTCCAACTTTTCGTTCTGACAGTCCCATATTTTTACCGTATTGGCTTACTGGATCATCGTGATCATCGAGCAAGCTGGATTTGATATGAGGGTAGCGAAAAATGGCTTCTGTACTCCAGTTATTCAGAGCGGGGTTATGCTTATCTAGCAAGCACACTAAGGCTTCATCGATAAGGCGTTTTTGCATAAAACGCGGATTAGCCTTCAGTCCCGCTCCAATGATCATATCTAGCTTTCCGCTATCGAGTTTTTCATAAGCGTTATTGTCCAGTATCTGCACATCAAAGATGATGTTAGGTGCTTCATCATTGATAGTGTGAAATGCCTTTGATAGGTAAGAAGCAACAATAAAGTCATGAGTCTGAAGACGAAAGTGGGCATGAACTTGCGAGAGTTCTAAGGTTTTTGGTGTCAGTAAGGTGCCAATTTCACCGAGAATAAAACTGAGTTTACCGGATAATTCCAATGCCCGTGCTGTAGGCTCTAATCCTTTGGCATTTCGTATAAAAAGAGGATCATCGAAAACAATTCTCAGCCTAGAAAGAGTGTGGCTCATTGCTGATTGGGTGACATTCATTTTCTGCGCTGCACGCCCCACATGCCGCTTTTCAAGCAATGCTCGTAAAGATTTAAGCAGATTTAGATCGACCTTAGCTATATGACTTTCATTCATAATGTTTATTAATTGTAATCAGTTCAATTAATAATGATGCAGATCTAAACTCTAAGCAACTCGAAAAATGGAAAGAATAATATGAATATTTTAATTACTGGCATTATTGCTTTGCTTTCAGTTTTCTTCTTATTTGCTGGCTCAATAAAATTGCTGGGCTGGCAAAAAATGATTTTTGAAAAACAAATAGAGTTCTTTCATTCTTACGGACTTAATCGTCAGGTAATGGCGCTGGTAGGTGTCGTTGAGTTGTTTGGGGCAATTACCATTTGGTTCCAGAGCAGCATACTAGGGTTGCTAGGAGCCATGGCTCTGCTTGGCACTTCTTTAGGGGCTATCTATTTTCATTTACGTTTTGATACTTGGAAAGATGGTATTCCGGCGGTGATGACACTGATCCTTTCAGGAGTGGTTGTTTTCCTTGGCTACGTCATTTTTTAGGCAGAAACTTAATTGCATGATTATTGAGGTTATCAAGGACCTGACTAATTCAGATCCTTAATACCGTACTTTGCCTCACATGTTGTGGGGCGTTTTTTATTGATCGTTTCCGGTTTTAAACGCCAGCGATACCGCTAATGTTTGTGCAAGACAGAACGATGCTGATTGCGATCGGAATGCATCCACTTTTGCCTCTTTCACCACGAAACAGACGTCGCTAAAGGCTGCTAGCGGGCTTAATTGGCTGTCTGTAATCACCACTTGCTTTGCCCCTGCCTTGCTGACTATCTCGCTTAATTTTACGGTTTCCTCAGCGTAGGGAGAGAAGCTGATAGAGATAACAATATCTTTGGGTCCCACCATACTGAGCTGTTCTTGAAACATCCCACCTAATCCATCAATTAGAAAAGCGCGGCGCTCTAAATGGCGTAATGCATAGGTTAAATACGATGCGATGCTAAATGAACGACGTAGGCCAATCAGATAAATATTATCGGCGTTAGCAATTAACTCGACCGCTTGATTCAGTTTATCGGCCGATGTTTGAGTGGCTAACTGCTCCATGGCTTGGCTGTTTGCTCGGGCAAAATCTTGCAATATATCAATAGGGTTTTCAGGCGGTGGTGACGCATCATCTAATTCTTTAAATAAGCGTGCGCGATCTGTGTAGCTGGTGGTTTCTTCAACAAGGTTTTGACGAAACAGTTGTTTCATTTCATTAAAGCCTTTGAAGTCAAAAGCATTTGCGAAGCGGATCAGCGTTGAAGGGGGTACTTGCGCTTGCTCAGCAATAACTGCAACCGTGTCAAAAGCGATACTGTTGTGGCTCTCTAATACATACGCGGCGACTTGTTGCAGCCGTTTGCTTAATTCGTTATATCGATTACGAATTTGCTCTTCTAATTCAGATAGCGTGGTAGCTGCAGACATTTTTAACTTCCTGTCGTTAACGCTTTATAAGTCTGGCAATTATATGATAATGAAATGAAAATTTCAAAATGTACGATTAAATTATGTCTGGTTGGAATATATGTTTCAGTTTATCTGCAGTAGGAGGGGTACCGAGGTGCTTCAAACTCAAAAAGGCCACGGATTAAAGAATCCGTGGCAAAGTTTCCTACAGTTACAACTTTGTTAAAGAGTAAATGTTTACGGGGGTTATTTACTCTTTTTCTGTCGTTTCATATCGAAAATGACAGCAACAACAATGACTAAGCCTTTTACGACTTGCTGCCAATAGGCCGAAACATTCAATAAATCAAGCCCATTTTGCAGTACACCCATGATCATGACGCCGACAATCGTGCCCTGAATTGTACCGATACCACCGGCATGGCTCACACCACCAACGGTTGCAGATGCGATGGCATCAAGTTCATACATCACACCAAGGCCTGGTTGACCAGAGTTAATACGTGCAGTCAGAATCAGTGCAGCAATACCTGCAAGTAAACCGGCATATACATAGACAAGAATCTTGTATTTGGTCACGTTAATGCCAGATACATATGCGGCCGTTTCATTACCACCAATGGCGTAGGCGTATTTACCAAATCGAGTGTAATTAAGCAGCACATAGGTAATGAAAGCCATTACCAAAAATATCACCACAGGCACGGGCACATTGGCAATGGTTCCTTGACCAATCCACTGGTATGACTCGATTAGGCTACTGACTGGGCGACCATCTGAATACAGTAGTGCTGCACCACGAGCGATAATCATCATACCCAGTGTTGCAATGAAAGGAGGGATACCCGTATAAGCAATAAGAGCACCGTTTATCAAACCACATAATGCACCGACGGCAAGTGCCACTAAAATTGGCACGATAACAGGTAGCTCTGGCAGGTTAGGGTACATTCTCATGCCCCAATCAAGTGATTGGGCGGTACTTGCTGATACAACGGCTGCAACCGCGAGAACAGAGCCGGAAGAAAGATCGATACCTCGTGTAATGATGATAATAGTAACGCCAAGCGCCAGCAGACCAATACTTGCCATTTGTGTCATTACGTTAAGTAGGTTGGCCACTGTTAAGAAAACAGGAGACAAAATACTCATCACAATACACATTGCGACAAAGACAAAATAGATAGCGTATTTGGATATGAAGCGTTTTGTATTTGCGCCCTTCGGTTGATCTGAAGTCGCTTGAAGAAGTTTAGCTAGCATAACTACATTCCTTGATTCGTTTTGATTTAGCTAATGTGGTGGCGTTAGTTAAAAGCCATTGACATTACTTGTTGCTGAGAGGCTTCTTTGCCGTCAAGTTCACCCTTCAGCTTGCCTCCATGCATGACCAGTATTCGGTCGCTCATTCCTATCACTTCAGGCAGTTCAGACGAGATCATGACTAAGCTTTTGCCCATACCTGTGAGTAATCGCATTAGTTTATAAATTTCAGACTTCGCGCCGATATCAATACCGCGTGTCGGTTCGTCTAAAAAGAGGATGTCTGGTTTGGTTAGCATCCAACGTGCAAGTAGTACTTTCTGTTGATTACCACCGCTGAGGTTATCAATTTTTTCTTCCATACCCGGTGTTTTGACTTTTAATTTGGTGCACTGGCTAGCGCAATCTTTTTGCATCGAACGTACATCAAGCACGTTCACAACTTTATTACGGTAAGCATCAAGATGAGCAATAGAGGTATTAGCGAAGATATCAAGCATCAAGTAAAGACCCGAATGCCGTCGATCTTCGGTTAAAAAGGCCATTTTATGACTGATTGCATCTTGAGGCGTTTTGATTTCGACGTTTTCGCCGTTAATCCAAATTTCGCCTACATCGTGCTTTCTTACCCCAAATAAGGTTTCGATAAGCTCGGTGCGTCCAGCGCCAACAAGCCCTGCAATACCTAAAATTTCACCTTCATGTAGTTTGAAGCTAATGTTGTCAAATACACCGTCAACGCTCAGATTTTTTACTTCTAGACGTACTTTTCCAGGTTTCGCTGTAGGAGGTGGGAATACATCGCCTAAATCACGACCAACCATCATCTGAACAAGTTCTTCATGATTAGTGCTTTGTGCTTCACGTTCGCCGATGTAACACCCATCACGGAATACTGTTATATCGTCACAAATACGGAAGATTTCATCCATTTTATGGCTGATGTAAACAATGGATACGCCTTGCTTCTTTAACTTTTCGATGATTTCAAATAGATGATCAACTTCTTTGCCAGTTAAAGCAGAGGTGGGTTCATCCATAATAATAATTTTTGAATTGTAGGAGATTGCTTTAGATATCTCGATCATTTGCATTGTCGCAACGGTAAGTTCGCTCATTGGCGTACGTGGGTCGAGGTGCAAATCTAATTTTTTTAAGAGTTCAGTCGTATCATGGTACATTTTTGCATGGTCGATAAGACGTAATGGACCTTTAAGCGGCTCACGCCCTAACCAAATATTTTCAGCAATACTACGGTGAAGAATAGGAGATAGTTCTTGGTGGATCATTGAAATCCCAGCTTCTAGTGCTTCTTTCGCACCATTATAATTAACCTGTTCTCCTTGATAACGAATCGTGCCGCAGTCGCGTTGATAAATACCAAACAGCACTTTCATTAGGGTGGATTTACCCGCACCATTTTCTCCCATCAAAGCCATTACGCGACCTTTTTTTAACGTTAATTGCACATTATCGAGTGCTTTTACGCCGGGAAATGTTTTGGTAATACCACGCATTTCTAATAAAACTTGGTTCATGCTTTCTGCTCCAATTAGGTTGTTCTATGTGCCAACTTTCAGGCACATAGAACAGTCAGTACGAGGGATAATTAACCTTGTTTAGCTTCAAATTCAGCTAGGTTATCCTTAGTAACGAGTTCAGCAGGAATCCACGTTATTTTGTCGCGAGGGGTTTTATTAATACCGCTAAGCGCCGCATCAATTGCGCCACGAGCTTGGCTACGACCATCTTGGAATACTGTCGCGTCTAGTGCGCCTTTTTTGATAGCCATTAAACCATCAGGGGTTGCATCAACACCAATTACGATAGTATCGTCAAGTTTACCTGCAGCACGTAATGCCTGAATCGCACCTAATGCCATATCATCATTGTTCGAAATAATGATGTCTAGCTTGTCACCAGAGTTGATCCAGTTCTCCATAACAACCATTCCTTGAGAACGCTGCCATAAAGCGGTTTGCTTACGAATAATGTTGTATTCAGGTTTTTCTTTGAAGAAATCTTCTACACCTTGAGTACGTAAAATTGCCGCTTCAACCGTCATCATACCCATGATAATGCCGATGTTACCGCCATCTGAGTGCTTTGCTGCGTATTTCGCTTGTTCTTCACCAAATCGAAGTTCTTCAGAACCCACGTACGCAACACCATCTGGAAGATAGGTAGGGCGGCGATTTAAGTAAACAAGTTCAATGCCAGCTTTTAAAATGTCATCAGTCATAGGTTGTGTTGCATCGGTGTTTACTGGTACAAGAATAATGCCGTCAACTTGTTGAATAATGAAATTTTGAATTTGACCAAGCTGCTTTACAGTATCTTCTTTAGCATCAACAAAAATGAGTTCGAGGTTGTCTTGCTTTTCTGCATAAGCACTCATCGAATCTTTCATATTTACCAAGAATGTGTCATCAAAGTTCGGTATAGCAACACCAATTCGAGTCACATTACTGTCAGCTTTCTCTCCGCCACAGGCTACAAGTGCCATTAACCCCGTAATAAAAAGCACCCCTTGAACTGCTTTTTTAGGCTTATTCATTAATTGCTTTATATATTTAGTGCTTTGTTGAAATAGCGTAGTCAATCCACTTGTCGTAATTGGCATGTCTGCCTCCTTGTTATTAGATGCTTCTTCAGCAAATTTAAAATGCGATTTCATGCATTAAGTTAAATCTCCATTTAGAGCTTCTACTTAATTACCGACTAGAATCACATCTCATATTTTAATCGTGAGTTTTTTATTCATATTGGTATGAAAAATATTTTCTAAACTCAGTGAGGATTACTATAGGTTGTCGTTGCTTTTATAACCACCACTGATGTTAATTAAATGTATAAAATGCTACTTCGATCTCATATAAAATTTAAATGCAAATCTATTTTCCTTTGTAAGCTATTGATTTTAATTGCTATATGTTATTTTTTTGAACTTGATCACGAAAGGTGAGATTGAGTTGTAATGCGCTTACGGCATATTTGTTAGCAAATATGTTAATGAAAAAATATTTTCAAAATTTATGCTTCGATTATAAATTGACCGAAGTTATGATGGGTGTAGTGTACGGAACACACAGGACTATTAATCATGATGTATCAATCTGATAAGGCTGCTGGTAAGACAACTTACGCTGTAATAGAGATTTTTAAAGGCCTTAGATGCTTACCGCAGGATTAACTTCAATGGTTTTATTTCCTGAAAATATTAACCGACATGTGGATTTACTTATTTTAATAAAACAATAAAACGTCAATTAATTGTGTGATTATTTGAGGCTACTTTTTTTGAATTAGATCAAAACGCTTTTTATATTGATCCCGAAGAGTAAATTGACTTACCCAAAGAATCAGTACAGAACAAACAGACTTAAGATCACAAAAAAAAACATTCATTTCGTTTTTTGTTGATAATGAAACGTTCATTTCGTATAACTGAGTCATTGAAATAATCCAACCACGATGACGCGTTGATTGTCGTTTTATAACGTGCTTTGAGAAAGGAATCGAAAATGAAACATGACGGCAAAACATTAGATCTTATTTGTATGGGACGGGTGGCTGTTGACTTGTATGGTCAACAAATTGGTGCGCGTTTGGAAGACATGGGCTCCTTTTCTAAATACCTTGGCGGGTCGTCGGGCAATGTTGCTTACGGTACTGCCCGCCAAGGTTTGAAATCATCGATGTTGGCACGAGTAGGCGATGAACACATGGGACGATTTCTTCGCGAAGAGCTCAATAGTGTCGGTGTTGATACGACTCATTTGATTACCGATGAAGAGCGTTTAACGGCACTTGTTATTCTTGGTATTAAAGATGAAGAAACTTTCCCACTCATTTTTTACCGTGATAATTGCGCTGATATGGCGATCACAGCCGATGATGTGTCAGAAGAATACATTGCTTCTGCACGTTGTTTAGCCATTACAGGTACGCATCTATCTAACCCTCAAACGCGTGATGCAGTACTTACCGCTTTAAAATATGCCCGTCGTAATGGTGTAAAAACAGCGCTAGACATTGATTACCGCCCCGTTCTATGGGGATTAACGTCGTTGGGTGATGGCGAAAATCGTTTTATTGAATCAGGAAAAGTAACAGACCAACTACAAGAAGTATTAGGGCTGTTTGATTTGATCGTTGGTACAGAAGAAGAGTTTCACATTGCGGGCGGCTCAACTAACAGTATCGATGCCCTTCGTGCAGTGCGTCAGGTAAGCCAAGCTGAACTCGTGTGTAAAAGAGGGGCGTTAGGCTGTTCTGTATTCAGTAACGACATTCCTAATGATCTGGATGATGGTATTACCATTCAAGGTGTCAGAGTCGATGTATTAAATGTGCTAGGCGCAGGCGATGCCTTTATGTCGGGTCTATTACGTGGCTATTTAAGTGGCGAAGGCTGGGAAAAAGCGTGTGCTTACGCCAATGCCTGTGGGGCATTAGTGGTTTCTCGTCATGGTTGTGCACCATCTATGCCTACGAAAGTAGAGCTCGATGATTACTTAAGCCGTGCTAACGACGTACCACGCCCTGATATAGACGCACGTTTAAACCATCTACACCGTGTTACCACCCGTAAATCTAATTGGGAAGAATTATGCGTTCTCGCGTTTGACCACCGTGTTCAATTTGTTGATATGGTGCGAGAAGCCGGAGCCGATTTCGACAGCATAAAGCCGCTAAAAAAACTCATTTTACAAGCGAGCCAAGAAGTTGCCAAAGAAGCGGGATTACAAGGTAAAGCGGGCATTTTGTGTGATGGTACGTTCGGGCAAGATGTATTAAATGAAGTCACTGGCTCTGGCTGGTGGATAGGGCGACCAATCGAACTTCCTGGTTCTCGTCCGCTGTGTTTAGAGCATGGCAATATTGGCTCTCAGTTAGTTAACTGGCCGCTTGAGCATGTGGTTAAATGTTTAGCCTTTTTCCACCCCGATGATCAGCATCCACTGCGATTAGAACAAGAAAGCATGATCAAAGAAGTGTATGCCGCTTGCTGCCAATCAGGTCATGAATTGTTGTTAGAAGTAATTTTGCCTGCAGATATGCCATCGTCAGATGATCTGTACCTTCGTGCTGTGCAGCGTTTCTATAACTTAGGGGTAAAACCTGATTGGTGGAAGTTACCGCCACAGTCCGTAGAAGGTTGGAACAACATTAGTGCCGTGATTACAGAACGAGATACATACTGCCGAGGCGTAGTGATCTTAGGGTTAGATGCCCCGGAAGCAGAATTGAAAGCCGGTTTTGCCGCTGCTGCCAATCAACCATTAGTAAAAGGTTTTGCCGTTGGGCGCACCATATTTGGCCAACCTTCTCGTGACTGGTTAGCGGGTAATATCGATGATCGCGCTTTAATAGAGAAGATAAAAGTGAATTACCACAACTTAATTACTTTGTGGCGTCAGCGCGGATAGGAGCCTTTATTATGTCAGCTAAAAATACGATTCGACTCACCATGGCACAAGCATTAGTGAAATACCTTATTGCACAAAAAGTGGAGATAGATGGTGAAACATTACCACTCTTTGAAGGTGTATTTGCGATATTTGGGCACGGTAATGTTGCGGGGGTCGGGGAAGCCTTATACCACGTTCAAGACCAACTACCGACATTTCGCGCCCATAATGAACAAGGCATGGCACATGCGGCTATTGCATTTGCCAAGGCGAATAATCGCCGCCGCATGATGGCAGCAACAACCTCTGTAGGCCCTGGTGCACTGAATATGGTTACGGCAGCGGCTTTAGCGCATGTGAATCGCTTGCCTGTCTTATTATTACCGGGCGATACGTTTGCTACCCGTGAACCGGATCCTGTCTTGCAACAAATTGAAAATTGGAATGATCCAACGATCACCCCGAATGATTGCTTTAAACCGGTAAGCCGTTTCTTTGATCGCATTACGCGCCCTGAACAACTGCTAAACAGTTTGCCGCAAGCGATGCGTATCTTAACGGATGCGATTGAATGTGGACCAGTGACGTTGTCGTTACCGCAAGACGTTCAAACAATGGCATACGATTACCCAGAAAGCTTTTTCGCCGAGCGTATTCACCGCATGCGTCGTTTAGGTGCCGATGTGGTTGAAATTGAGCAAGCGATCGAGTTACTGAAAACGGCTAAAAATCCGGTGGTTATCGCGGGTGGTGGCCTGCATTACTCTGAAGCGTTACCCGAGTTTCATCAATTGGTTGAAACGTACCAGTTACCTGTTGGTGAAACACAAGCAGGGAAAGGGGCTTTGCCTTGGGATCACGCCTTAAATTTAGGATCTGTAGGCGTCACAGGATCGGCGGCGATCAATGAACTCGCCCGTGAAGCCGACGTGGTATTCGCTGTAGGTACACGCTTGCAAGATTTCACGTCTGGATCGCGATCTTTATTTAGCCGTGATGCCCGCATTGTGTCGATCAACATCAACGGCTTTGATGCGATTAAACATAATGGTGTACCCGTTGTTGGTGATGCGAAACGCACACTTCCGCAATTTACAGATTTACTTGAAGGTTGGCAGCCGAGTGCCGCTTGGTGTGATAGAGCAGAATCTTTACGCCAGCAGTGGAATGAAACCGTCTCTATTGCCATGACAGATCGTGGAACTGATTTGCCCACAGATGCAGAAGTTATTGGTGCAGTCAATCGCGCTGCAGATGAGAAAGACATTGTGGTTTGTGCCGCTGGTGGCTTACCGGGTGAATTACATAAGCTGTGGCGAACCAAATACGATAAAGGTTATCACCTAGAATATGGCTTTTCGTGCATGGGGTACGAGATAGCTGGTGGGCTAGGGGTGAAAATGGCGAAGCCTGATTCCGATGTCATCGTGATGATTGGCGATGGCTCATACCTCATGCTTAATTCCGAAATCGCCACATCCGTGATGTTAGATCAAAAGCTGATATTAGTGGTGTTAGATAACCGAGGCTACGGATGTATTAGCCGTTTACAACATGCTTGCGGTGGTGCTGGCTTCAATAACCTACTTAAAGACTGCAAGACCATTGATGGTGGCGCACCGAAAACAGACTTTGCCGCTCATGCTAAAGCGTTAGGCGCAAATTCTGAAAAAGTAGGCTGTATTATTGAATTAGAACAAGCCCTAATACGCGCAAAACAATCAGACAAAACCTATGTCATCACACTTGATACCGATCCGCTCAGTACTACCGAATCTGGCGGTTCTTGGTGGGAAGTCGCAGTACCTGAAGTGTCGGAACGTGAGCAAGTCAGACTTGCAAGAAAGCAATATGAACTTGCCAAACAACAACAAGTTATCTGATCTGCAGTCCAAATATTAATGGAGTATAACAATGACAGTACAATTAGGAATTAATCCACTCACATGGACCAACGACGACCTTCCTTCACTTGGTGCAGAAACATCACTTGAAACCTGTTTAACAGAAGGGCGACAAGCAGGATTTACGGGTTTTGAACTCGGCAATAAGTTCCCGCGTGATGCCAGTGTATTAGGGCCGATTTTAGCCAAGCATGACGTTAGATTAGTATCTGGCTGGTATTCAGGTGAATTATTAACGCGTTCTGTAGAAGAAGAAATCGAAGCCGTACAACCACATTTAACTTTATTAAGAGAGTTAGGTGCAAAAGTAATGGTTTTCGCTGAAGTTACCAACTGTATTCATGGCGATCAAGATAAGTCTGTTTACCTTCGTCCTAAATTCCCGGCTGAACAATGGCGTGAATATGGCGAGAAGCTAACAAAATTTGCGCGTTATACCCAAAGCCAAGGGGTACAAATTGCTTATCACCACCACATGGGCACGGTAATCGAGACTGAAGCCGATATTGATAACTTAATGAAGCACACAGGGCCTGATGTTGGTTTGTTATTAGATACTGGGCACTTAACCTTTGCAGGTGCCGACCCAATAGCTGTTGCTGAACGTTGGGCGCATCGTATTAATCATGTTCACTGTAAAGATATTCGCCGTGATGTATTAGCCGATGTTAAAAATCGAAAAACAAGCTTTCTAGATGCGGTATTAAACGGTGTATTTACCGTACCGGGCGATGGTTGTATTGATTACTCAACACTGTTTACCTTGTTAAAGAGTAATGAATATAAAGGTTGGTTAGTGGTAGAAGCAGAGCAAGATCCTGCCGTTGCCAACCCACTTACTTATGCCACCTTGGGTTACAACAATCTATCTCAATTAGCGAAAGATGCTGGCTTATTTAATTAGGAGCAATTTACATGGAAACGGTTCAAAATTTTATTAACGGACAAATTAGTGAAAGTCGTAGCGAGCGTTTTGCCCCTATTTATAATCCAGCAACTGGTGAACAAACGCGTCAGGTAGTGCTAAGTTCAGCCGCAGAAGTCGAGCAAGTTGTTGCCGTGGCAGATGCTGCTTTTCCCGCATGGGCAAAAACATCACCCCTAAAACGTGCCCGTGTGATGTTCAAATTTAAAGCCTTGCTTGAACAAAATATGGATAAGCTAGCGCGTATTATTTCTAACGAACATGGCAAAGTCTATTCAGATGCCGTTGGTGAAGTAACACGCGGGCTAGAAGTTGTCGAATTTGCTTGTGGCATTCCCCACCTACAAAAAGGTGAGCATTCTGCCAATGTAGGTACAGGTGTTGATAGCCACTCTTTAATGCAGCCATTGGGTGTGTGCGTGGGTGTTACTCCGTTTAACTTTCCTGCCATGGTGCCAATGTGGATGTTTCCAATTTCACTGGCAACGGGCAATACCTTCATATTAAAACCATCAGAGAAAGATCCTTCTCTAGCGTTAGAACTGGCGAAGTTGTTGAAAGAAGCCGGTTTACCTGATGGTGTTTTCAACGTAGTTAACGGTGATAAAGAGGCCGTTGATGTGCTACTAACCGAACCACGCGTGCAAGCGGTCAGTTTTGTTGGTTCGACACCGATTGCAGAATACATTTATACAACCGCATCTGCACATGGCAAGCGTTGTCAGGCTTTGGGCGGCGCGAAAAACCATTGCATCTTGATGCCAGATGCTGATTTAGATATGGCAGCAAATGCCATTATGGGTGCCGCATTCGGTGCCGCTGGCGAGCGATGCATGGCACTATCTGTTGCCGTTGTGGTTGGTGATGAAACAGGTGATAAATTAATTGCTAACTTAAGCGATCAAATTGCAAAAATGCACATAGGCCCAGGTATTGTTGATGGTACAGAAAATGACATGGGTCCGGTTATTTCTGCGGTACATAAAGCGAAAATTTGTGACTACATAACGACAGGGGTTGAACAGGGCGCTTCTTTGTTAATTGATGGCCGTGATTTAGTCGTTGAAGGTCATGAAGAAGGGTATTTTGTTGGTCCTACGTTGTTCGATAACGTATTACCAGAAATGACAATTTATAAAGAAGAGATCTTTGGCCCAGTACTGGCGATAGTACGTGTACCCGATTATAAAACTGGTCTTGATCTTATCAATCGTCATGAATACGGTAACGGTACGGCTATCTTTACGCGTGATGGCGAAACAGCACGTCAGTTTAGTGAAGATGTATTAGCGGGAATGGTTGGCATTAATGTTCCTATTCCTGTTCCAATGGCGTTCCATAGCTTCGGTGGCTGGAAGCGTTCTGTGTTTGGCCCATTAAATGTGCACGGTAACGATGGTGTACGTTTCTATACCCGAATGAAAACAGTGACTAGTCGTTGGCCTACCAGTGTTCGTTTAGAGCAACACACAAGTGCGTTCTCGATGCCGACGATGTAATGTTACAAAAAATGTAATCTTGCAAAGTGGTTAGAAGAGCCATTAAACGATAACCCCTCATCAAAGACTGACTGTTCGTTGATGAGGGGTTTCTTATTTAGTACTCAATACCGACATGTAATTCGGTATGGCGCTTTTTAATGATAAATGCGCGAATATTATCGTAGGCATAATTAAAGACTAACGCGTAAATAGTAATGAAAATGGTCACGCCAATGTCTAGCCAGAATGCGTCGATAAGAGAAACATTTAAGATATATGCCATTACCGGTATGGTAAAAAAGAGTAAACCCGCTTCAAATAAAATCACGAAGAATACCCTAAGCTTCATGGTGCGTTCTTCACGATTACCTGGAAAAAAACGGTCAAAAATATAGTTAAAGATAAAATTCCATACCATGGCAATACTTGCAACAACTATCATAGTTCCTGAAAGGGTATGAGGGTTGTGCTCGGTAAAAACAATTAAGCCAAGAATGGATAAACTTACCGCTAATACTTCAAATAAAACCGCATGAAATATGCGTTCAAACGTCGACATAATAAACCTTTTTCTACATTGTATTTTGTATGGGAGCGGGATTATTACGCTTAAATATAAAGAGGGAAAGTTAGCAGCTATCACGATGTGTGATAGCTAATGAATATGACGAAGTATCTTGTTTGATTACTTTGTCGTATTTTCCGTGAACATAGAACTAGCGCGTACTCTACTAACCATCTTACCGACAACGACCAAAATAACGGCACCAAGCAAAACTGGCGATATTAAAAACGACCAACTCTGACCCGCTAACATTATTAGTACTGGGTTAGCGCCTGCTGGTGGATGAGTTGTTTTGGTAAACAGCATTGCACTAACCGCAAGGCCTGTTGCTATCGATAAGCTTAAAGGCGTCACACCAATAAACTCGACGAAAAAAACACCAATAAATGCAGTTATTAAGTGACCTAAAATGACATTTTTCGGTTGCGCCAGAGGGCTATCTGGCACGCCAAATACGAGTACTGCCGTTGCACCAAAAGGTGCCATTAGCAATATGATGTCTGACTGAGCACTATCCGCAAAAGACAATATCCCAATAGCCAGTGCAGCGCCAACCCCAGAAAATAGCGATAGAACTAAACGATTCATAAATACACTCCAATGGTAGACCAGTCTGTCTCCTTGTTATGGTAGACAGGTTGGTCTACCTGTGTCAACATACTAAAAGATTGGAGGTGAAGTATGAATGATAAAAAAAAGTTACTAATAGATACTGCATTACATTTGTTTTATGAAAACGGCATTAACTCAGTGGGTATTAATGAAATATTAAAGGTATCTGGTGTTGCGAAGAAGACCATGTACAACCACTTCAAAAGTAAAGACGAATTAGTTGTTGCGACATTAGAATCACGTGACAAAATCTTTCTAGAATGGCTAGATACGCAACTTCAACGTTCCGTGAACAAGCTTGATGTTGTAAATATATTATTCAGCGCAATGACATCTTGGTTTAAAAATGAAGTGCCAGAATTAAGTCCATTTAGAGGGTGCTTTTTTATCAACACTTCAGCTGAATGCAGCAACAAGAACAATGCCATCTATCAGTATTGTGCCAACCACAAAATGAAGGTCAGAAAGCTGATACAGAAATATTTACAAACAGAAGATGAATCCCTTTTGGATATGATTTGTTTACTTAAAGAAGGGGCGATTGTTTCTGCTTATTTAAATCAAGATCTTAACGCTGCAAACAAGTGTATCCCACTTATTACGCGACATGTCGATACGCCGTAAGATAGAGCGGGGAACACCAGCCATTTATTTGATGATGGAGCGAGCTGGGTTTCCTGCAACACGATCATAGCTTGCAACATCTTTTGTCACGACCGAGCCAGCACCAATAACTGCGCCTTCACCAATGGTTACACCGGGTAATATTATTGCACCGCCACCAATCCAAGCTTTATCATGAATTGTTACTGGTTTTGCGACTTCGTCACCCGCAATACGTCTATCGGCATCAAGAGCATGAGAAGCCGTATATATTTGTACTCTAGGCCCGATCATTACGTGAGAGCCAATGTTCACAAAGCCATTATCTAATATAAGTGCGCCACTGTTTATGTAGCTTTTATTTCCAACTGATAAATGACAGCCATAGCTCATATTGAGAGGGGGTATAATACAGCTATCCAGAGGAACCTTAATACCAAGGTTAACTAATATTTCATGCCTAAGATCTGAATTCGGCTCGTTATTGAAATGGCGAAGCAAGATAGAAGCTTCTTCCCGTAACTTTTCTAACGCCTTACACTGGCAATTATAGACACTACCATTAAGCATTTTTTCTAATTCAGACATATACATAATAACTTTAATAACGAAAAAACATATTCTACGTTCTATTTATCGATGCGCACATTTGTCTGCTTGATTTGTTACCTGATGCACATAACAGGTGCTAACGTCGATTGATTTAAACCAATATTCAGCAAAATCTTGCGTCATATCAAGATCCCAAACACACAATACCAACAGTTATTCGTATTGTATTACTGCTTCATGTTAGCGCTAAATGAGATCGTAAATTTGACAAAAAACATTCAGAAACTAACTCTTGGCTAGTGATCACATTTTTGATTTTTAACTAATATTTCCAATGACATAGGCCTATTGCAACCTTATTATTAACCGAAGCTTAAATCACTGTGTCTAAATTATGTCTGTATTAGAAAATCCCTCAGCTCTAACTATCTCTTACAATCCTAAAAATGTTGAATCACTACGCCAAGGTTTGCAGTATTATCGGAAGCTTATTCAGCAAGAAGATGCGTTCTGCGACTTTTATTGCCACGTCACTTTCGCCCTAGAAGAGAATAGTGATGACAGCATTACTGACTTGCTTGAAGACTCTGTTGCTAAAACCATTTTTACCTTCTGTGGTAGAGATGTTGAAAAGCTCTCTTCTGAACAAAAGCTCAATGATCGCTGCGTGGATCCTGAAACGGCATTCTTCATGCGTGCTTTATTGCACCCAGAGTTAGAAGCTGAACTCGAACAGACAGCAATCACGCTGAATACCGTTTCTCGCCGCGTCAATAATTCATCAGAGATGTGGATTTCTGATACCGAAGTATTGGGCTTAAACCTAATGTTTATGTTGGCGTTAAAATACCCTCAATACACGTATCTTTTAGCCAGCTACATTGTGCCTTACTGGGATACGGAACATGCACCATTCGGTGAAGAGGTTCTTGCTATCGTAGTCAGCCATCACGGCTACAGCCACGACATGCTTAAAGCATTCTGCTACTGCGACAACCATATGGCGCGCGCCAAGATGTTCACGTTAGCAGCCACCTCATACGGTGAACAAAACGGTGCGATGGGGCAGAACCAATCACAGTCTTTACTTGATATTTTCCGTAACCAACCAGAAGAATTTTCCACATTCAAGCAAATGCTCAAGGAGCGCTTTGCTGCGGTAGATTATCTGCAATATACCGATGATTCGCGTCACTATAACGAAGATCCTATACGCAGCATCGTTCTATCTCTTGTCGAAACCGATAGCGGTACAGAATGCTACGACTTAGATGACAAGGGTGAGGCCATGAGCAAAGCGATTTTCATTGATGGCCTAGCCGATGACGCAGCCGCTGACCTGAAAATCGAAATTGAAGGCTATTTAGGTCGTCAGATTGTTGAAAATAAAGAGGAAGAAGAGGACGAATACAGCGATATTTATTACATCTATGGCACTGGCATTGAACAGTGGAAAGCATTTGTATGGGAAGAGTTCGACAACGGCCGACAAGTTTGGGATTACGTTATCACCGGTGAGAACCCAGATATTCTCGATCAAGTTGAGCCATGTGATGCTTCCGCTCTGATGAAAGCAGGCAATTACAAACTGGCGGAAAAAATCGACTATTTCGTTGGTCACTATGAATCCTTCCACAGTGAACTTGAACGTATTATTTATGACTTAATCGCAGACTGGACATTTAATGGCGACGATGATGAAAAGCCAAATGAAGCGGAAGAGCGCGTTAAGCTGTTCCGCATGTTGGATGTCATCTACTGTTGGAACGACAAACAAGGCTTTGATCCAAACTTCATAGACAAAATGGTTAACGAATACGAATTCTTTAGCGATAAAGAGTTCATGACGCGCTATAACGGCGACTGGAAAGCGCTGTTCTTCCACTGCGTAGAATCATTCTCGGGTTACAGCAGCAATGTCGAGCAAAGCGAAGCGACAACGTTATACCAAATATCACTTGAACATCGTGATGAAGTAAAAACAATCATTGAAAATGGCGACTTCCCTCAAGAGCACCCAGAATTCCCGCAAGAGCAACCGCGAGAAACCATTCTCGGCCTGTGTGCCTCCATTGCGCACTTTGACCAGCTAAACGGCACTAAAGACACACTCAATCAATACGTATTGAGCGCTCTAAATGAACACCTAGTAGCCGCGATTTATGACGCAATCGCCCAAACCAGTGAATTTGTCTGCGCGCCAAAAATACCAGAGTGGCAATACGAAGAACCAGAGGCAACAGTTCTTAATCAAATCAAACAAGATTGGCTGGTGGTCGAGCAATACTTCAATGGTGAACATGACGATACTGAAGCTGCACTGGTGAAATTTGAGAAGCATCATCGACGTAGTGATAAAGACACAGAGCTATTTCGCGTTCAACCACGCTACTGCTACTTACGCGATTACGATAACAAAGCGCAAAAGCTGCTACTCGCGGCACAGGTATTATCAAAACATGCTGAGTCGCCAATCCAGAAATTTGCTGAACGATTTGTCGAGCTTTGGCTACGTCTTGCACCGACCAAAACATGTCGAATGCTGGCTTACTTCTACAACATCTCTCACTTTGGCAATGTAGACGCAGACGAATTTCACCAACAAAACCAAAAGCTAGTCAATCAGATGGCTGGCATTACCGATGTTGGTGCCACTGCCTATGTGGTTGAAAATCTAATTAGTGAAGTTCCAAGCGGTGCTGACTATCAAGTGGTATTTGCCCTCTTGTTTAAGCAGTACCAAGACGAAATGGCCTTGCCAGAAAAACAGCGTGTATTGCATCAAGCATTGAAAGTAATCTTGCAACGTTACACCCAGATCTTCATGGCGCAGCTGCATAAGTTCAACCCAGAACTTGTGCCAGAGTACTTTGAAAACACACTGGTCAACATTATTCCTCTTCGCGTGAGACAACGTATCGAAGATACTATTCATGATGATCGTGAGTTGAGTGATGAAGAGAAGCACGATATTGAGGTTGCTCGTCAGTATGTATCGTTAAAAACAAGGGCCACCAAAGAGCAAGTTGACCAATTAGTCAAAATCATGGAAAGCCGATACATCGAAGATTTCTGCACACCATGGGGTGAAGCAGAAGTCGATTTCCTATTTTGGTATGCATCTGATGTTCTAAAAGACAACCTTTTGCAAATCTACATTCATCACTCAGAGATGGATATTTCGGATCTTCATTATGATCGTGACACCACGCAGCAACGTTGGCTTTGTGAACGCGCCTATGCCCTAGGAATGAGCAAGATTAAACTGTTTGAGTTTATCGTTGAAGAAGATTGGACAGAATGCTTAGACATATTTCCAGACCAACTTGAGCTTGCACCTCTTACTAAAGAATTAAGCACTGAAGACCTCCATACCTTATTGGTTGAACTGGCGAAATTAGGCAATTATGAGCCACTCATTGCGACTTTCACCAACCATAGTTCTCGCCGTATTCGCGACCTTATCGTAGAGATTAATACAGGGCGTTACAGCAAAAAAGACTCGGATTCAATCGAGGTTGTTGAGTTTGGTATTTTTGCTGAAGGTGGTACGCCAGAGCAGATAGAAGCAGCCGAGCAAGAGAAAACCGCAGAGGAGGAGGATTTCGTATCTATTCATTCGCTAGAACATCGCAAAGAAACGTTACTGATTGAAGCAGAAGTAGGCCGTACGTTTGGGATGAGAATCGGTTACTTCAGCGATGATCGTCCAGAGGAAGAATTCCCTGAGACGATGGACCTAAAAGTTCGCGTTCATCACCCGTACATTCATTCTCATGACGGTTATCTATCAGAGTGGGATATTGAGCTAAGCCTTGATTGTAGAAGCTATGTAGGTTGGACGTTCTCGCACAAGAGCTTGTGTGTACCTGGGATCTACCGCATTGATATCGTCGATGGTGAAAGCAATATCATTGAAAGTAAGACGTTCCACGTGGTTGAGAAGCGGCCTATTCTAACCGATGATTTGGTTGAGCGTTACCAAAATGATTCACTCACTCAGCAACATATGGGTAGCATTAACATTCACGATAATGCATTAAACATTATTGATGTTAAAGACCCTTGCGACACGTTAAACCTAGGCCATCGACTATCGAACAATTTGGTCAATATTTATAGCTACAGCGAAAACAACCAATTGGCATTCAGCGAACTACGGCTGAGCGAAAAAACACCTAAACATTGGTATGTTGCGCCAAACCAGTTAAGACCGTTTATTGAAAAACGCGTTAAGGGTAAACAGCTGTTACTTGGTTCATCAAGTGCTATCAGTTGTGCGTTAGCAAACCTAAGCTTGTGGCAAAGTGAATTGGGGGCTAAGTCGCCAATTAAATTATTCCAGCCAGATCAAGCTCAAGCGGATAGTGTATTAGCCATACACTTACAGCGATTAGGCTTTCGCCTATTATTTGGTTACAGCAATGAGGGTGAACTTTGCCGTATCTTAGTGGCCCCGCAAAAAGTCGGATTATTACGCCGTCTGCTACTACGCATGATGGCCAAAGTTGCACGCAATACTATTGAAGATAAAGGTGTACCTAAGGCGCTTTAAGAGTCTATGCGTGATTTGAGTAGATCAGAAGGCAAAAGAGATCACAATTGTGGTCTCTTTCTATTTATTGTGCCTAAAAAAGTTTTTTGCTTGTTATATATACCTCGCAAATTTTGCAGATTCGTTTACTATGCGCCACCGAAAATATTTCTGCTAAAACGATTAGGCTAATATGTCCGCCAACGCCCTATATACCGACCTTTCTGGTTATTACGATTTAATGTGTGTCGATATCGATTACCATGCTCAAAGCCACTGTATTCGCAGGCTACACCAGATTTTCGGTAACGACGGAAACACGCATCTTGATCTAGCTTGCGGAACAGGTCCGCACGTACGTCATTTTATTGATTTTGGCTATCAAAGTAGCGGGCTCGATATTAATCAACCTATGCTGGATATAGCAACGACTCGCTGCCCAGAAGCACAGTTCTCTTTGCAAAACATGAGTGAATTCAAAATGGCAGAGCCATTAGATTTAATCACTTGTTTCTTGTACTCCATCCATTACAGCGATGGTATCGAAAAACTGAAAGACTGCCTCAAAAGCGTACATAGTGCGTTAAAAAGTGATGGTATTTTCTGTTTTAACGTGGTCGATAAAAACAAGATCAACAATGCTTTATTTGTAAAACACACTGCAAAACAAGAAGATAACGTGTTTTCTTTCCAGTCTGGTTGGCATTACAGTGGTGAAGGCGAAAAACAGGCGCTAAAACTCAGCATTGAAAAAACAACCGCAGAAGAAACCCAAATTTGGAATGACGAACACCCTATGGTTGCTTTCAGCTTTAATGAATTGAAAGAGATCTTGAAACCTTACTTTGAAGTCCATATTTTTGAGCATGATTACGAAAAGATCATCCCTTGGGATCAGAATTCTGGAAACGCCATTTTTGTCTGTGTGAAAATCTAAAAACTGAGTTGTATCAGTCAATGAGTTATATATCAATTTAGTGGCTGTTAGCCGTATCATGGTTCATGTTCTATGATTATGGAACATGAACAACAAAGGTATAAGTCATTGAAGGTACTCATTATCGGAGGCTCAGGCGGTATAGGTTCTGCGTTAATTCATCTATTTTTAAATACGCAACCAGAAACGATTATTTATGCGACTTATCGAACCAGTAAGCCACACATAGAGAATGCCCGCGTTAACTGGTTTAAAGTGGATGTATCATCGGAACATGACATTCGCTCTTTAGCAGATAGCATTACAACGTTAGATACCGTGATTAATACCGCAGGAATACTACACCTACCTAACAGCCAGCCTGAAAAATCGATAACTGAATTTAATGCCGACTTTTTTTATCTAAATATTCTTACCAACGTTATCCCCACTATTCATATAGCGAAGTATTTCTCGACTCACCTAAAGTCAAAACAGAATACGCATTTTGTGTCTATTTCAGCTCGAATTGGTAGCATAGAAGACAATAAAATAGGAGGGTGGATTAGTTATCGTTGTTCTAAAGCTGCATTGAATATGGCACTAAAAACGATCAGTGTAGAGTGGAGGTATAAATTACCCAACTGCTGTGTATTTGCATTTCACCCTGGAACTACAGATACTCATTTATCCAAGCTGTTTCAAAAAAATGTTCCAGCAAATAAGCTGTTTACACCAGAATACGTTGCACAGTGTTTAGTTGATTTATTAAGCACAACAACACCAACAGATTCAGGTGAATTTTTTAGTTACGATGGAAAAAAAATACCGTGGTAGTCCCGTTTCATTCTTTATCAAAGCTATCTACCACGATTGCCCCCATAGAAGCTGGCATCGTAATTACAATCATCCGTTTAATGGCCGTTATCGGGTCGGCCAGCAATGGAAATTTATCTAAGCATAGTAGTACTAGGCAGACGACGAATGCCGTCATAATGTAAGCGATAACAATACGGAAAACGAACACAAACAGGCGATTTTTAATATTTTTTTGAAATACACTTTGATAGGTAAATATTCCAAGAAAAAGCACGGATAATGTAAAAAGCATTAGCAAATTAGAATAGGGCAGTGTGTCACCTAAACGCCAAGCTTCATCTGAAAAGGATATGGGAACCGCAAGCGCAAAAGCGCCAACAAATACTTGGCTTGCATCTTCCATATTAAAACTGAATGTCATTTAATTCCCTTTTCATATCAGTGGCGCGTTGTTAAACGATTAGACCCAGGTACTATTTGTTTTGGCATAACGTACCACTTGATATACCGCTATATTTCTATCTGCTAGTAATTTTACTACTTCGGGAATACATTGAATGGGCAATTCTATTTCGTACCCATGTGCTAACGTTGCTATTTTTGTCGCTCTTTTTGTGCCAAGAAAATCTGACATGATTTCCTTAACCACTCCTTCATGTTCACGCACTTCGAAATATACACGGTAAACATCAGATGTATAATCTAACGGTGTACCAATCTCTAATGTTTCATAAGGTGGTTCTGCATCTGTCTTTTTCATTTAACCTCTGAACTAAAATCTGTGAATCAAACTGAAGTTTTCTTATTGCCTGTCAGTTTTGTTTTTCCGATTCCTGAACAAGGTCACTAAGAAAGAAACCAGAGCGAGCAATATAAATAGCCAAAATAATGGAATAAATCCGAAAGGCTCAACAAGTAGCCCATTTTCATCGACATACGAGCCAATGAGGTTAAAACTGAGTAAACATGCCATGCTCAAAGCTAGAAATAGAGCGGATAACCAAAATCTTTTTAGTACTATCATTGATTGCTCTCAATCATTAAGTCGGATTATTTCCTGTTTCTGACAGTCAGAATAGTGAAGAAGTTCATACCAAATCTTCCTTCGTATTACTCGCGAGCTAGTTTTGCACTTTAATTTACACTAAAACCGCCGAGTGTAATGCATCACCTTTCATTGTTTATTATTCGGCGGTGTCCATAACCGCTATTTGGGGTTTAAACCAAGCTCTCTTAGCTTTGTTTTTGTCAGCCCTAACGACACAATTCGGTGAGACTCCTTAAGGTAATACATCAATGCTTCATCTGTCTCTTTTGAACTCTCGTATTGTTGTATCCACTTCATTCCTCGAGTTGCGAAGTAGGGGGCGGGTCTATAGCCAGCATGTTCACTTAAAAAAACGAAGTTAAGATCTGATGTTTTAAAGGTGAAAGCGGGATCGTCAATTGTCCCTAAACCACCAATAGCGAACACTTTTCCGCCCACTTTCCATACATGAGAGTTGTTCCACTGAACCACGTATGTCGTTGCCGGTAACGAGCGACAGAACGCGTTATATTCATCATAAGTCATGCAAATGTTCCTCTTACCTTCTAACGGCTAGCATCCCGAATTTTACACTATACCCGCCAAATGTAATGCATCACTTTGAGCAGAGCCTGTCGATGGCATACGGTCTTTATTGATGATTAGACGAGTTTACTTTTTTTGTCGCTTCGTCAGCGGTTATTTGGCCAAAAAGGGTATCCATCATGTAATGAATACGTGTTGCACCATCACCAAATTTATTAGGGTTTGCTGTGTATGGAACTTTAAATTGAACCTTTCCAACTCTCTGACCATGTTGAAATGCATTAATCTCAGCATTTTTTAAATAGAGCGCAAGATCCCATCCCCAATGTCCCTCATATTCAAGAGTTAATTTATTTAAATCATGTTTGGAACCATCAGGTGAAACCGTATATTGATAGTTGTTTGACTGTAGCCATGTTTCCATTGTTTCTTGGAAACCGTCACGAGTTTCCTTGTCGTCAACAATTACGATCTCAACGTTATTTATATTTGTTTCAATTGGCGTCGCAGTATAACGAGGTGATCCACAACCAGATAAAGCAGCGATAGAAATGGATGCAAGTATAAAATTTTTCATTAAATTTCCAATGCTAGTTATTTTCAATTTGATCTATATAGCGTAAGAAGTGCACAAAATCGTATTTATGCACTTGTTATGGCGTTTAGGTAGTTAGAGGTAATTTACGCTTCGTTTAAGCAAACCAATGGGACCGAGAATTTTTTGCTAGCTTCAGCAATCACTGATGGTGATACGTTGTTGGCCGTCTTTATTTTCACTTAAAATCCATTAATTAAGCTAGACATTGAGAATTCACAATAAAATTCGGATCATAAAATGTACTTGTATGTTAAATGGCTAACTTCAAATTATAAAAATGATGTTTATAGTCAGATATCATACGCAATAGGGTATCTTAGCGCTTTATGCCTATAAAATGATACAGAATGTGTGTGAAACTTTACCTGCTTTATTACAGCATATGATGCTGATCATGTTATCAATTCAAAGCACTTATAATTGAAGATTAGCGACAGAGTACACTTGCTTTAATACAAGAGTAGATTTATTGATGCTTGCGATAACCTATATTTGAAATGATGTATTTAACTATTGAGTGATCTGTTGATTTAAAACATATCGTTATTAATTAAACCATACAGATTGATATACTGCTTGTGAATGGTTGCGTATAATGCTGGCTGTTAGTATATGCACTTGTTCTGGTTTCGTCATAATGAACCTAAAACTATGGTGCAGGAGAGATCCACCTCTTCGAGGTTGAAGAGATTTTCTCGTAATTTTAAGTTGATTACTGGCTAGCTCTGATTATTTACAATAACACCCAGAAAAGTCACATCTTTTTTAACGGTTCATTGTGATATTTTGCAGCCTGGCAGCGTAAGTGCTACTCCATGAGTGAGAAAAATGTTTAATCTAAAACACCCTTATCGTTTAACGTTAACCTTGTATTTTTTAGCTTTTGGTGTAATTGTCGCATTGGTAACATCATTTATAAATTATAAAATTAGTTTTGTTGATCTTGATGAAGCGCTTCATGACATTTCTAAATCTGAAGTTTCTTTTAAACGAGATTACTTATCTGGTTACATTAAAAATAGTGAAATACTACTGTCGTCGATAGTTAAAAGTGATCTGACAAAAGAATTTGTTCTATCGAATGATGTTAATTATAAAATAAATGCAACGAACCTTTTCTATGCTTTGGCACTTTCAGATAAAGATGTAATGCAGCTGCGTTATATCGATAGCACAGGAAAGGAAGTTATAAGAATAGAAAGGGATAGTTCCACTGATGAATTGGATATTATTTCAGATGATAACCTACAAGATAAAAAAGAAAGATATTATTTTAAAGAGGCTGCGACCTTAAAAGAAAATCAATATTGGTATTCGAATGTCGATCTAAATGTTGAACATGGAAAAATAGAACGACCATTAAAGCCGACGTTTAGAGTTGCAACACCGTTGATTATTCATGATCAATTTCATGGCGTTGTTGTCGTTAATTTATTGTTTGGCGAGACAATAAATTTCTTGTCTTTCTCTGAAAATTTCAATATTTACTTAGCTAATGGTGATGGCGATATTGTTCATCATCCAGATAATAGTCAGTCGTGGAGTGAATATTTCCCATCCTTGAAAGGCTTGAATGGTATTTTCCCTAATTCAGCATCAAACATACTCACATCTAAAACTTTTTATGGCCCGGGAGTTTATTCATACTCCTTGGGTGATTTGTTTGGAAATAAAGATAATCTAAAAATTATATTTACACCAAAGTCAGGTGTAATACAGACAATGCAGAATAAAAATGTTCTCTCGGCGTTACTTATTGCATTAACCGTACTAGCGGTATCTTTCCCTCTTTCTTGGTTCGCAAGTATTATGCCTTCACGTTTACAGTCAAAACTGTCTGAAGCTTACGATAAAATCAAAAAGAACGCTGCGGTTATTGATAAACACGTAATGATACTAAACACAGACAGAGACGGGGTTATCAAGCAAGTAAACATGTGTTTTACCGAAACTACTGGGTATGCAACTGATGAAGTGATTGGCAAAAAACAACGTGATTTACGACACAGTGATACTTCTTTAGAAGCTTATGATGAGATACAAGCACTTATTCTGACCGGAAAAGTATGGGAAGGTGAGCTCAAAGAAACAGACAAAGAGGGGAATGACTTATGGGTACATAAGTTCATTACACCAGATATTAATGAAAATGGTATGATTGATGGTTTCACTACGATAGTTCAAAATATTACAGATAAGAAAAATATAGAGTTACTGTCAATTACTGATAGTTTAACCGGGTTATATAATCGCTATAAATTAGAATCTGTATTATCGTCTGAATCTTCTCGCTGTGAACGATATCAAAGTTACTTTTCAGTCATAATTTTTGATATTGATTTTTTCAAAAAAATTAATGATACCTACGGTCACTTAGTGGGTGATGATGTGCTCATTCACTTGGCACAATTGTTAAAAGAAAACACCAGAATAACCGATGTGGCTAGCCGCTGGGGAGGGGAAGAATTCCTCATTGTTGCTTGTAATACCAATCTGGATGAAGCATTCGTTTTTGCAGAAAAGTTGAGAGTACTAATAGAAAACTATAATTTCCCTTCTATTGGTAAAATGACGATCAGTTGTGGTGTTGCTCAGTATATAAATAAAGAAACAATATCAGAGTTAGTATCAAGAGCCGATTTTGCTTTATATCAGGCAAAAAGAATGGGACGTAATAAAGTAGTCAAAGCATAGTTAAAACGTAAGCGTCTAATTAAGCAGTGAGGTCTTATTCGGCCTCATCTATTTTCAAGTTCAGAAACTCGATCATATAAGCATAGTTAAGGTAGCTGAGCTTTATCGGTAAGCAAGTAGTTATTGATCACGTAAATATAGATGTCTATTTAAGTTCTTATATATCCGTTAACTCTTTTTATCTATTCATAATCTGCAACAACTCTGCCATTCGCCTTTGATGATTCACTTCCCCCCCTTGATCATTTTTTATACTTTTCAAAAAGTTCTAGCTCTCGATAACAGAATAAGAGCGTATTTTCGCTACTTGCATCAAGGTTCATGTAATGCTGGTAAGGTATTATAAGCACTTTGTTACTTATCGTTACTTGAATCCCACTTGTGGTTACCCAATCAGCCTCAAGGACAGAAAAACAAGTCTGGCTTATAAACAACATGGATCTGGTCAATAACACTTAGAATTGGGGTAGATAGCTGAGGCGCTATTGATGTAAGCAGGAAGTTTCAAATTCAACTACAAGTCACATACAGCCTAGTTTAAGGAATTCAAACCAAACAGATTTGCCAGATTAGATCTTTGGCTGTTCATTCGACGACTCAAGAATCGGGCAATACAAAAGGAAGCGATCAATTTATGAAAACGAGAGGCTATTTCCATCTTTTTGTTACCTCCTTTGTACTGATGTGCGCAGCAGCACTCACGACCAAAGGGTTTTTCTTAGCGGAACACACCAGATTGCTACTTAGCGATACTGGTATCGTCCCTGTTATGTATGCCGAACCAATCGCTTTTGTCATACCACTAGTGCTTGGCATTAGCGCACTCACCGCCTACTTTGGCATTACAACCTTATTTCCTGTTGTTGCTGCCTTCTGCATACACATTGCCCTGTTGGGACTTGCCCTTTATCAAGGATTACATTTTGATTGCGGCTGCTACCTGCCGGGTTCGCTTCAGTCAACTGTCTACAGCACACTTAAGCCACAATTTTTCATCATGCTGCTAGTACTTATTGTTTCAGCAGCACTTTATTATTTCAATAACTTGGCAAACCACCGCGCTATGACACCAACAGTGTGATGTGGTGGAACAAGCCTATTTTCATAAGGATACAATCATGAGACAAAACAAGGCATCTTTGCACTCGCTTTCTTTCTTGCGTACCGGACGCAGTTTTTCACTCAACATTCTTATTCTTGCCAGTGCATTGTTAACCTTACCGTTTAGTGCCAATGCAGGCCTGTTCGGCGGTAAATTCAAAGCCGAAGTAGAGACAGAGCAAGTGGCCATCAAACTTCATAATGAAACCCTTGCCGGCGACTACCTGCTTATCGACACTAACAGACTCAAAGCACTCATCGAACAAGATACCGATATGATGATTGTCGATGCAATGCCGTTCAAAGACAGCTACAAGAAAGAGCATATCCCAAGCGCTAAGCAGTTCGAGTTTCCGATCCCTAATATGCCGGAATGGGACTCTGCATTAACCGATCAGCAATCAGTCGAGGATTTCACCCTGCTTCTCGGTGAAAACAAGAGTAAGACCTTGGTCTTTTACTGTGGGTTCGTGAAATGCAGCCGTAGCCATAACGCCGCTGCTTGGGCGGTGAAACTCGGTTACACCAATGTCTATCGTTACCCTGGCGGTATTTTTGCGTGGAAAGGTGCTGGCTTTAAAACCTCTTCGCTATAACTATTTTTTATCAATCTCCTCAAATATCAAAAAGGCTGGATCATTAAAAATGATGACCCAGCCTTTTCCTTTAATAAGCGTCTAATTAAGCAGTGAGGCCTCATCTATTTCCAGACTCACGGCATGAGATCGGTCAGGTCGTCTTGAGGGGATCGCGTCGGCAGCACTTTGAACAAGTGCGCGAAGTAGTAATATGGGTTGATGTTATTTGCGTGTTTACGTTAAAACAGGTACAACTCTTTACTTCGTATCATTTTCAATGAATCCCATGCCTTCTTTAATGCGATTTAAGTTAGTCGCTGATGTGAGCTTTTCTACAACAGCGAAAGCAACATCCATTGCGGCTGAAGGGCTTCTAGAGGTGATTATGTTTTTATCGATAACGATAGGCTGTTGGATGATATTTACCCCCATCTCTTTCATTTGAGCCTGACGCTTTTCACTTAAATGGTAAGTTGTGCCGTTACGACCATTAAGTACACCACTTTTAGCAATGGGTAACGCACCAACACAAACAGAAGCGATTAGCTTGCCTTGCGAATCAAAATTACGGATTAATGACAGTAATCTTTCATCGTATGCATCTTCATAAAACCCAGCACGACTCATGCCACCAGGAATTGCCAGAGCATCGAAATCATTAATGTCTATTTCACTTAACTGACATTCAGGTTCAATCGTAAAATTCCATGCGCATTTTACTTTTGAACGTAAACCAACAGTCACCAATTTAATGGGTTCAAAACCATATGTTGTTGTCCAGCCAAGCGCATCAGTAAATACACTTGCTTCGTATTCTTCTACACCCTGACATAGAAAGAGAATAACCTTTTTCACAAAAGCTTCCTTAAATGTGTTTAGCGTTTTATTAGGCAAATTAGTATATTCTATCATCTACTTTTCTTTCTAGAATGTAGTGCTCTGCCATACGTATACTTAAACCATCGAAATTAAAATATAAAGATCAGTGAAATACAGCCTAAAAAGGAAGGCAAACCCGCGATAAACATAATCAAACCAAATTGATAATTTTGTCTTCTCTGATTTTCAAAATCCGTCTCAAAGTCATGACCTGCTACCATCTCCTTGGCTTTCTTAGCTGCGGGATCAAGTTCCCAATTACGACTATCATTACTGCCTTCCCAAGTTAAACCTGCAATACCCCAAATAACAATGACAACAAAAAATAAGAAATCACTCAGGCTTGTTGATGCAAAAAACGCAATATATTTGGAGAGCAGAAATACAACCAATACCGCCAATATGTTAGTAATTAAAAACATGTTTAAGAGTTTTTTCATAAGTGCTGCCTTTGCATTTTCGCCGTTAGGTTGCCTGCTATCCTAGCGCTTTATGTATGAAAACGCATCACTGATATTAATCTGTATGATGTCGGTCGTAATATCAATGCAAACTAGTAATGCATAATGGATTAACCATTAAAAATCATATCGTTAGTGGCGAGTGACGTTCCAATATAACTTATTGTGAGAGTGTATACATGAAGAAAGTAGAAACAAGCGAAAGCGGGATAGGAGAATAACAGCCTTTAGAGTAAAGGCTGTTAGTGTATGCAAAGTCTTTACAAACAGTGTAATGAGCTAATTTACATAGTGCCTTAAAGTTCATTGAACTCATCTAGCCAGTCGGTGAAAGAATCAGAGACTTTTTTAACGGTGCAAAGACCATGGTCAAAAAACCATACGGGTACATCTATTTGCTTACTTGCACAATCGGCAAGTTTGAAACAAAACATGTTTCCCTTACAATCAGATGCAAACAAAATATGCCCTTTTGGCATACCGCCCATTTCATATAACTTTGATAGTGAAAATACATCTTCTAGGCTTAAAAAATCTTGTACTTCAGAAATATCGGAGCCTAAATCACAAATCTTAGTTAACACATTTGGAGTGTGAACCAAGCCATATGTAGATATTAAATATTTGTATGAGTCAGGTAACAAAACATTTAATTTTGATTCCAGCTCTTCAATGTCATGATTATTTATTGGAACCATGGAGTTTTTACTACCCCAGTTTTTTACAAATAGATCAATACTATTCATTTATGAATACTCAATGACTTCTAACGCTTGTAATAAGTAGCACTATTATATACCCAAGTCACCTCAGATGCAGGATTCAGAGTGACCTCAGCGAGTTTTATTGGACTCTATACGGCGTTGCTTATTTTCAACACACTTAACCTGATAACCGTAATAATTACCTAAACTGCTAAGTAATAGTGTCCAGTTTATTGTTTGTTATGGCAAGTAGCGCTCAACTTGTACACGCTACTTGTTATTGAATAGCTGTTAATAATTTGAAACTGCAAGCTTTGATTCATTTACGCCATCTTGTCCCGTGGCTTCATCAACTTGTTGTAATTTACTACGAGCTGACATAATCCCCATTTTTACTTCTTGCCATATGTAATATATACGACCATTAGCAACCTCAACCTCTAGTGTCGAAGTGTTTTCAGCTTCTGATTTAATTACATGCTTGCCTTCAGGTAATTCTGTATAAAGATATGTATTCGCTGCGGTGCTACCTAATGGCTTATCGTTAACGTCAACATCCATTGTAATAGCAGCACCAAGTGTTTCATTTCGATAAATGTAAACACCAGCGACATCCGATGGAGCCTCAAATCCTTTTAATTCAGCGTCTTTCGATGAATCAGCCATTGGTACACTTGCACAGCCAGTCATAAAAAGGCCAGCCCACCCGCCATTAGTAATTGCTTAAACATATGAAATCCTTATCATCAAATATTAAATTTAACCAATACTGCACATCATTTTGATACCAGTGTTTGGCAATAATACCTTAAGGTTATCTCATATCTTTCATCGGCTTACAGTTTTGCGAGCCATAGTTGATAACACCCATAACAAGAATAACTGCGTAAAATTATGTGGGTTCCGCGAGCGCTTAAAATTAACGATTAACGAAACACAAAGCCACGTAGTTAAAACACTTGGAATTCAGTAAGCATTATCGAATGCTTACCTGAAATATCAGGGTCTATTTGAACCTCTCATTGCAGGTCCGCATGATGGGTGGTGTAGGGGGGAGGGTTAAAGACCCACGGCTACCCGATCACAAAAAAAACCAAGCACGTGAATACTTGGTTTAATATTTTTTTCAAAAAGATTAAATCAGAAATGTGCGCTTTTATGTTTGCATCGGTAAATATCAGCATATACCGATGTAGGAGCTCCATCTTGTATCGATATTATCTTCGTTATTTGATGACGATTACCTGACATCATATAGGTCTCGTTTGCCAAGTTAGTCATAACAGCTTCAGGAGACGTTTCTTTAACAAAATGTGAACCAATAAGTTTGCATGTGGAATTTTCAATTTCTGCAAATGATATGGCCTTAACCATATGAGCACCCGGCAATAGCTGCGTCATTTCTGATGAGACTTTAGCCTCGCCTGAACTCTTACCACATTGGTAAATTGCAGCGACAACACTCGAAGGGCGTTTTTTCTTCGTATCTAAAACTTCAATTATACTAAAGTGATTTCCGCCACTTTTATAAGTCACATTTTTTAATTCAGGTTCAATATTATTGGGATGCGCACCTTGTATTGTATGTGTTTTTAGCAATTCACATCCAAGAAAATTAACCGAATGCTCTGATATTTTAGATATGTTTTTTGCAGCTGGATTAACAGGAATTTTCTTCGTAACACAACCAGTAAGAGACAGGAGTATAAACGATAAAGTAATTAACTCTTTCATAATAAAAACTTATAACAAATCAAGTATTTAATAGTATCATCAATATGAGAGAAGTCGAATAAAAGCAACTTATCGTATGCAGAACACTTTTGTTTGAACAAAAAACAAACTATAAAGCTAAATATCAATGAGTTAATTCAATTATGAACTATTTATGTAACCCTTACGAATCCCCATAAAATACCTTTGTAGTTCATGAAGTAGACACGTACCTTACCTTCAGATCTAATGAATTCATCAAAAATACAAAAGATTGAAAATAAGATGCGTGATATTCAAATACCATCTGCATTGCTCAATAAATACTCGATGTTGTCAATGTGTAGTGCCATACCAGTGGTTGATGAAAAACTCAGCGATTTTATTATTTAAAGCCAGCATGACCTTTAACTGGCTACTTCAAATCGTATGAAAAACATTAAGAGGTCAATATCAATACCTTTAGACAGTGTGTAATTTTGTCCTACTATATTCGTGACTGAGGATTTCCAAAAATGTAATGCGCGAGAATTTTCTATTAGCACCCGAATTTGCCAATTACCCAATATTAATTGTGTTACCAACTTAAACGCTTTTTTACCAACACCTTTTCCATTGAATTTCCGTAGCACAAAAAATTGTTCGATATCATTAATCGATGGATCTGAAGGATACTTTCGGATCAAGACAAAACCAGCTAATTCCTGACCAACATAAATAAAATAGGGGAGGTGACATTCACTTTCCCAATAAATATCGAACTGCGATTTACTATAGCCAAAGTGACCATCTTGATTGGGTGATAAAGCTAAAAAATCTGACATCTCATAAATATAATAATGAAATAAATTTTCTAATACATTGCGATCATCTTTATCGATTGTAACTAATGAAACGTCCATATTTCCTCTGCCAGTTAACGCCTGCAACTTACGAGTTACCACAAAGTACCATAATTCCAAAGCACACAGAACGCCATACTAAAACTGCGGAGTAAAACGTGTTACTTAATGTTTTTAAATGACTTTTCTAGCGATCATCAAACCATGATTACTTGAACCTAAAAGAGATGGTTCATCACACGTTTTTAGATGGTAGCTCAACCACGTTTTATATTGTTCTGGAGTGAATTTATTTACGCCTGACGAGATGTAACGTCCAAAGCCATCAGTGGCTACATGGCGCAATTTAGTAAAACCATGTTCACTTACAAGGCGTTCCATTTCAGATGGAGAAGCAAAGTAACCCACGTTAAAAAAGCTATCGGCTAACTTATTTGGAACCAAACCAGATTCAAAGAGTGTGGATAAAACCTCAGGAGTAACAAGTTGCGGGAATTGCTGAGCAAACATACCTGCCACAAAATAACGCGAGATATAGGCAACAGCTAAAACACCACCTGGTTTTAGAATTCGATGGGCTTCTGAAATAGCTTGGTCTCGCTCTTCTTGTGTTTGCAGGTGGTACAATGGGCCAAGAATAACGGAAAGGTCATGGGAATCACTTTCAACAAACGGAACTGAACAAGCATTACCTTCGTAAATTGAAAGTGTTAAACCTTGTTCTGTTGCTTTGCGTTTTAAGATATTAACTTGATCAGGCACGAGCTCGATCGCAGTTGTATCACAACCCATTTTTGCAAACTTGAGAGAGTACCGTCCCGTTGCAGCACCTTGCTCTATTACCTTTATTTCTGGTGTAAGATACTCCTTCAATACATGCATTGTCGTATCAAATTCCATCTGAGTAATGAACTGTCTAGTAAGACGTCCATCTTCGTCTACACCTGTATATTGATCTATTAATTCTTGCAATGATGACTCCTTTTTTCGAAACCGAGCGCCATACACTTGATATTTTCATGCACGTGCTTAATATTGGCAGTGGTTTATAATGAGTAGATACAACTCAGTCTATTGATTAGTATTCCAATACATAAATTCAAAGGTTTTTGTTAATATGATATTAAACCCAATTGGTAAAACAAAAAACATCAACAGTGCTAAGACATGACTTTTTTCAGAGATTGTTTCGGCGATTATTACCATAACCATCATTGAAAAAATTGTCGTTAATACTATTACTAAATTGTCTGTAACCTTACGTATATTTATCATGAGCTCTCCCCGAGTCTATTTGAAATAGAAAACTCGTAACAGGAACCACCAAAGAACCGCGGAGCAGTTAATCAGTAGTTCTCACTTTAACAGTAAGCAGGTGTTGGTTGCTAGTGTATGCATCGATGAGTGGAGTCATCGCCCTGATTACTTGTAATATGGTTACTAAATTCCGCCAAATAACCCTGCAACTAAGCTGAAGACGGCATACTCTTTCATTCGGTCACCCGAACTATTTTTATGTTTATCAATCGCACTATCAATTGTATCGGCTCTAATTCTGTCACCACTCACCACGAAATCTTGCATTAACAGTTGTTTTTTCTCTTCTTCAAATGTCGGTGAACTTACATCAATATAAGTGAACGTTTTATCATTTGTAAAAAATTGCAGTTCTTTCATTTTTTCATCTCATTTTAATGGTTGAAATTAATGCTCATCAGTAAAAAATAAATGATCTTAAAATTGATTTTTGCTTACTGACGCGAACTGTCTAAGTGTATGTCTGTATATGTTATACAAAAAAGCTGAGTATAACGTATCATCTTGTTTACATTTACTATAAGCGTACTCTAAGTATTTAGTTTTCTAGCTAGTCATTTTTATTTCTCAAACCTGCTTCTAGTGCTACTCCTTTCGTCTTAGCTGCTTCTTGGTACGCTTCAAACACATCTCCATCCTTACGGCCTGACAAATGGAGCAAACCATGAACCACTAGCATGAAGAATGAGATTATGATGACAAAAATCGGAACTAAGCCCAATACGTCAAGTTTGAACAATGCAAACCCAAGTACCAAGAATATTGCTGAAATAATTACTATGGACTTACTACGTGAATGTTTTTTCATAGGAAAGCTATATAAGTAGAAATTTTGTATAGGCTACAAGCAATTAATTGCACATACTTTGAAATAGCCGACAAAGGTAGAAGCTTATAACGCCGAACACTTACGAATCCCCACAAAATACCTTTGTAGTTCAATAAGTAGACACGCACCTTACCTTCTGATCTAATGAATTCACCACAAACACAAAAGATTGAAAGCAAGATGCGTGATATTCAAAT
>Ga0316197_10000059_pt1 | contig 94634 bp, 71 predicted proteins | sample OudBiesiAoxic_MG_FD_204939 | JGI IMG/M metagenome (GOLD analysis project Ga0316197, IMG submission 204939) | Coastal sediment microbial communities from Oude Bieten Haven, Netherlands - site A oxic | ecosystem: Environmental > Aquatic > Marine > Coastal > Sediment | place: Netherlands... | reverse complement strand
TGTCTGGCGACCATAGCGCTGTGGCTCCACCTGATCCCATGCCGAACTCAGAAGTGAAACGCAGTTGCGCCGATGGTAGTGTGGGGTCTCCCCATGTGAGAGTAGGGCATCGCCAGGCGCCCAATTCGTTTTCATCCTTTTAAAAAAAAGATGAAAGCAAAAATAAAGCGGTGAACCGTTTTATTATAAGTAATAGCTTTATGCTGAATAGACACTGCGGAGTGGTAGTTCAGTTGGTTAGAATACCGGCCTGTCACGCCGGGGGTCGCGGGTTCGAGTCCCGTCCACTCCGCCATTATTGAAGAAGCCCTAATCGAAAGATTAGGGCTTTTTTACGTCTATAGAAAATGGAAACTGAATAGATAATACGGAGTGGTAGTTCAGTTGATTAGGCTTTTTATTTAGAGCTTAGCGGCCTGCCACGCCGAGGGTCGCGCAGGTTTCGAGGTAAATAGAAAGTCCCGTTAACGTAGCCATTATTGAAGAAGCCCCTCTTTAAGGTAGAGCAGGAAAGATTAGGGCTTTTTTACGTCAGTAGAAAAATAAAGCTGACTTTATTCTTAACTAGATGGCTTTATATAGCCCCGTGCGCAGAAATTCTTGTTGTTGATTATCTTTTTTCTCTCGCTGTAAAGACCGATATGTTGAAGCTAAATATGTTATTAATACAGAGAATAAGACATAGGCAACGAGAAAGGTAATAGGAGAGTGGATTATATTGCTTGTAAAAACTCCGATAATGCCTGCCACTGTAATGGTTAGCTTACTGACAACTGCGAGTACGAGATAACTCATAGTGTACTGTGGTTTTAGGATCGCTTGATAAGCAATGTAGTAACCTATTGTCACCGCTATCATGGCTAAACTAAACCCGATGACAAATGAATTAAAGTGTTCTGTGAATAAAATGGCCATCATTATGGCTATGAGGGTAAAAGTAACCTTTTTCATATTAACTCCTTGTCATCATAAATGACTAAATGATTTACGGTTAGGTTCTCTAATTGCATTGTGCGCGTTGTTTTTATCTCATGTTGTGATCAATAGATGTTATTTAATAATGGTATATTTATAGGTATACAGTTATTGAAATGTAGGGTAATGATACTAATCTAGCTAATTAAATGATCAGTGAATTGCGTAGGACAAATCAGTAACAATGGCAAAGATGCATATTGACAGGCATAAAGTAGAATGAAAATTAGATTATTATCAAAAGAAAAAGGGTAGTAACTAACTACCCTGGCGCGATAACCTAAATGAATAGATTTGCGAAATGTAACAGCTATATAGCACGTTACGATAGGACCAACAATGAATACGGTAAACAGTGTTTATAAAAGAAAGACTTATACCTTTAAGAACTCTTTCATTTGTAGCAGTACTGCTTCTGCTTTTACTTTATCTTCCATTTCAACGAATAAGCGCAGTAAAGGCTCGGTGCCAGAGAAGCGCGCTAATGCCCAACCTCCATTTTTAAAATACACTTTAGCGCCATCGGCGTAGCTAACTTTGTCTATATCGTAATTAAATTCAGGTAACTCTTTATCAATATAGATTTTGTTATATAGGCGTTCGCGATCTGATGCTTTAAATGTACAGTCACCTTCGGCGGTGTAGACATAACCATATTTACTGTAGATTTCATCAAGCATTTCAGATAGTTTCTTGTTAGTTACACTGATCATTTCGACCAATAAACTAGATGCAAAAACACCATCTTTTCCTTTAATATGTCCGCGAATAGTCAAACCACCAGAACTCTCTCCGCCAATTAAAGAGTCATCGGCTTCCATTTGTGAGCTGATATGCTTAAAGCCTACAGGCACTTCAAAACATTTTTCGTCATGGGCTGTTGCTACTTTATCTAGTAAATGTGTGGTTGCTATGTTGCGTACAACAGAGCCTTTCCAGCCTTTGTATTCCAACATGTAGTAGTAAAGTAATAGAAGTACTTCGTTGGGATGAATGAAGTTACCTTTTTCATCGATAATTCCGAGACGATCAGCATCACCATCAGTTCCAATCCCAATATCATAACCCTCGTGAGCAACTAAGTGCTTTAGACGATATAGTGTTGCTGCATTTGGTGATGGCATTAAGCCACCAAAAGATGGATTTTGATCATCATGGATAACATCAACGTCGCAGCGACCTGAAATTAACACTGTTTGTAATGCATTTTTAGCGACACCAAACATAGGGTCAATCAATACACGTAAGTTAGCTTTCTTAATCGCTTCGATATCAATAAAGTTAATGATTGAGTCGACAAAGGCATTCATAGGATTAATGATTTTGATTGTTTGTGATTTCAGTGCCTCATCAAAATCTACGCGTTTAATATCACTATTTGTTAGCCCTTGAACTTGTTGTTCAATTTTGTGCGTAATAATTTCATCCGCATCACGGCCACCTTCAATGAAGATCTTAATGCCGTTGTAATCAGCAGGGTTGTGAGAAGCAGTGATACAAGCTGAATATGTTGCACCTGTCTCTTTTGATTCGAACATTACGACAGGTGTAGGGACATATTTGTCTATAAAACTAACTGTAATTCCATTTCCAGCGAGCACTTCTGCAAACCATGCTGCTGCTTTATCTGATAAAAATCGACGGTCGTAACCTATAACAAAGCCATTATCGATAACATTTTCGTTATGCATAATATTGGCAAGAGCCTGTGCAACTAATCGGACATTTTCACGAGTAAATTCTTCACCAATTAAGGCGCGCCAGCCACCTGTTCCAAACTGAATCATGATGGAACTCCTATTTCTCTCAATCGAAAATTAAAGTGGGGATAAAAGTTATCCCCAAAAATATTTAACCCATTATCACTGTTACAGTATTAACCGTGCCTTCAGCTTGAGGTGCAATTGCCCCATCAACTGTTTCACCGTTTAATGTAATAGAAACAATGCCTTTGCTAACATGGTTTGGATTTACAACATTGATGTTGTAAGTTGCCCCTCGCCATTGACGCGTAACGTCAAAACCTGGCCAGTCAGTTGGAATACATGGATCGATGATTAGACCGTCAAAGCTTAAACGGACACCGAGAATAAAGTTAGTTGCGGCAATATAAGCCCAACCAGAAGTACCCGTTAACCATGGGTGGTTTGCACGACCATGATCTTGGTGATCGCGTCCCATAATGAATTGAACGTAGGAGTAAGGTTCTGTTATACGCTTTTCAATCATGTCATTTTGGTTATATGGGTTAAGTGCATCGTAGAATTTCATCGCTTGATCACCGCGACCAAGCTTCGCTTCAGCGACCCAAGCCCATGGATTCGGATGAGAGAAGATTGCACCATTCTCTTTTACACCTTGATAAACGCGGGTGACAAAGCCAATGTCATCATTTGGTGTAGCAAAAGAAGGAGCATTTAAGTGAAGGCCATAGTCTGAATAAAGGTACTCATCGACCGCATTCATTGCTTTTTCGCCACGCTCTTGGGTAACTGCACCCGATACAACAGCCCAGGTATTAGACTCTAAATGCACTTTTCCTTCGGTTTGTTCGTTAGTACCTACTTTGTCGCCATGCTTAGTGATACCACGAATATACCAACCGCCGTCTTCGTCCCACAGGTGATTTTCACAGGCATTTTGTACACCGCCAGCCATATCTGCATAACGTGCAATGTCTTCGTCTTTACCTAAGAATTTAGCTAGGTCGATAAACTCTGTAATAGCCCAGTAATGAAGGAAGGCAACCATTGATGATTCACCGCCACCAAGATTTAAGCAATCATTCCAATCCGCTCGTAATCCTTTAGCAATACCGGTTCGTCCTACATGTTCAGCTGTGAAATCAAGTGCCGCTTTCATGTGGTCATAAACGGTTGCTTCACCACCATCAGCAAAAGGAATGACTTCATTAAAGAAATCAGTTTCGCCAGTTTCCATAACGTAACGACAGATAGTCGGTACTAACCATAAGTGATCGTCAGAGCAGGTGTCTTCGATACCATGGATCTTATCTTCGTCGCTTGGTGTTGGAACGACGGTTGGGGATTTGGATGGTTCAATATTAGCTTTTTCTGGATCAAACCAATCTGGATCAAATAGGTGAAGGCCATAACCTGCTTTTACTTGTCCTCGAAGAAGATCGATCAGGCGTTTCTTGGTCATCTCAGGGTTTGAATGAGGCACTGCCATAGCATCTTGTGCTGTATCTCGATAACCAAGGCCTGTACGTCCGCCGACTTCAATAAAGGAAGCAAAGCGCGACCAAACTACACATGTTTCAGCCTGATATAAGGTCCAGGTATTTAACATGGTATCTAGACCTTCGTTTGGCGATTTTACTTGGAACTTTGCACAGCGCTCATCCCAATGAGCTTTGATACCTGCAAATGCAGCATCAACATTTTTTAAGTTTTGGTATTTAGCGCGCAGCTTAGCACCATTGCCTTTACCTAAACCTAAGATATAAACAAAACGTACTTCTTCACCTGGCTGAATCACAAATTGTTTATGCAAAGAACCACAATGGTTATAACAAGTTTGTGCGGTGTTCGAACACTTACCTTGCTCTACAGCGATAGGGTTTGATTCGTCACGGTATAAACCAAGGAATGAGTCACGTTGACCATCATAGCTATCAGGATCAAACGTTGAAGCTAGGTAGTAAAAGCCTTCAAACTCACTGGTGTTATAGTAAAGATCGTACTCGATGACACCATCTTCATAAGACGTGCCTGCAGAGTATAAGCTCATCTGGTGGTTTTGGTTATCAGACTCTATGTGACTGAATGAAAACTCAACAAATGAAAATGCGCTGATGGTTCGCGGCTTGTCACTGTCATTTTTAATGACAACATCCCACACTTCAGCATCTTCGCCTTTTGGCACGAAAAGAGTTTTTGACGCTGTAATACCGTTGTATTCACATTTGAATTTTGAGTAAGACAAACCATGACGAACTTCGTAGCTTGCTTCATCAAGACTTTTAGCCACTGGCTGCCAAGAAATTGACCAGTAATCTCCCGTTTCATCATCACGGAGATAGACATAGTGGCCAGGGCGATCAAACGATGCATTTGGACGAAATTTGGTTACGCGATTATATTCAGGTGAATTGTAAAATGAGTAACCACCCGCATTATGTGAAATTACAGTACAGAATTTTTCAGTACCAAGATAGTTAGTCCATGGTGCTGGCACATCTGGACGAGTGATAACGTACTCTCTGTTGTCATTATCAAAATAACCGTATTTCATTGTTTCTAATCCTTCTAAATATTTACTTTCCGTGAGTGGTTATTCACAGCGGCGGTAGTTTATGCCCGCTTTATCTAAGTAGCTGAGTTGACCTTTAAGACGTGCTTTAAAGTCATCCCAATTGCGTTGTGTGGGCTGGCTCCAACATACTTCAGCGATTGCTAATAAGCGTGGAAAAAGCATGTATTCGAAACGGCTTTGATTATTGATAAGTTCGCACCACAACCCAGCTTGAATACCGATGATGCGTTGATGTGCTGGATCCTCAGTGCTTAATTTAGAAAATGGTTGATAGCTATAAACAGTTTCTAGAGGGACTTTTCCGGCCCAATCTACCCCTGGTTCATCAGCAGAGAATCCTTGCGCTAAATCGAGATAGGTATATTGAGCTGGTTGCATGATGACGTCATAGCCTTGTTGGGCTGAAATCAACCCTGCGTCTTCGTTTTGCCAAGAGAAGATCATGGTCTCTTTACTGACTTTGTCGCCCTTGGTTACTTCTTCCCAGCCCATCATTCGTTTACCTTTTGCTTGAATAATACCTTCAGCAAATTTAAGTAAATGACCCTGTAGCTCGATTGGGTTTTGGTATCCGTGTTGCTGCATTAATTGCTGACAACCTTCACTGTCGGTCCATACTCCTTTGGGTACTTCATCACCACCGATATGGATATATGGTGCCGGAAACAAGTCACAAATCTCATTTAATACCGTAGAGATGAAGGTGTAAGTGCCTTCAAGTGCTGGTGATAGCACGTTATCGGAATAACCCTGAATACTGCGATAAACGGAATGATCATTAGGATCGATAAGTAAATCGGGCAATGACTTTATGGCAGCTCGGCAGTGTCCCGGAATATCGACTTCAGGGATGATGGTGATCCCACGATCATGTGCGTAAGCAATAAGATCTCGAACCTCTGCTTTACTATAAAAGCCACCGTAACGTTGATCTATCGTGGTGAATTGAGGCTGGATATCTTCATTCGGACCACGCCATGCACCAATGTTTGTCAGTTCAGGGTAGGCGTCTATTTCGATGCGCCACCCTTCATCGTCGGTGAGATGCCAATGGAAAGTATTGAACTTGTAGCGAGCCAATTGATCAAGTAAGTGCTTGATTCGTTTGGTTGAATGGAAGTGTCGAGAACAATCTAGCATCATGCCGCGGTATGCATAATAAGGTTGATCTTCAATTTCAACCATGGGAATAACATAAGCTGCAGAGGCATCGTGACGAGGTGCTGTTGGAAGTAGTTGCAACAAACTCGATGTCGCATTCACAAAACCAGATTCAGTGCTAGCTTGAAGCCAAATATCATCTTGTTCGATCAGAATACGGTAGGCACCGTTTATGAAATTAGCGTGATATTGAAAATGTATATTACCGCTATCGTTAATTGGCATCGCATCGTGTAACTGCTTTTCTAGCTCGCTTTGTAACCAGTGCACAGCACCTTGCGCCATTGTATCTGGTGTAGTAATCGCGGTGTGTTGAGTGAATGCAAATTCTCCGCCTAATACTTTCAGTTTATTTGGCACAGGAATTAAATTGATTGCTTTTGCCGCTGGTAAGGGAGTTGTCAGTCTTTCTATTGCGGGTTGACCCAAGTCGATGCAAGTGACCTCAACAGCTCGCGGGATGATGGTATGGTCATCGGTATTAATCGCCAGAAAAGCGTCGGGAATACCATCATCATGTAACGTAAACGGACTCGTCCCCATTGAAAATTCAGTATAAAAATGGCTATTGGGTGCCAAATGCTCAGAAGAATTAGGTGATAAAGTACAGTAACTGCCTAGCTGTGTTATCGACCCATTAGAGATTGATTCTGATTTAATCCAACGGCCAACCGTAAAATGAAGAGACCAATTATCTACTGGTTGATCAGTAAGGTTATGTAATGTGAGAGCAAAGCGAGATTCATTCTCTGTTTTGCTGATTACGGTAAAGTCGACACGATAACTCATAATAACCTCTTAAAGTGGATACAGGTTGTGAGAGCTTTTGGCCATGGCGATAGCACCATCCATCGCATCACCTTGCGGTGTCGCAATACGGTGCTGAAGAGGCGGAGCTAACCAAGCATGAATGCGTTCGGCAATACTGCCCATTAAGCAAATTTTATCGGCACCACGGTGAATCAAGGCATTCATCAACATTGAAATATCTGATGCAGTTTGCTGTAACATGGAAATCGCAAGTTCATCGCCTTCAGATGCATAAGCAAAAATCGCAGGAGAGAATTGACCATAATCACAAGGTCTTGCTGTTTTAGACCAGCTAACAATCGCATCAATATCATGGTTAAAATGCGTCAATACATGCTGAGATAGCGCTGTTTGAGGAATAATGCCATCAGCACTTAGTAATACTTGCTGAATAAGACGAAGCCCCATAACAGCCCCGCCTCCTTGATCTGAAATTGGGAATTCTCGACCTCCAACAATGTGCTGTTCGCCATGGTGTAAGAAAATACCGCATGATCCTGTGCCTGCAATTAGAATGGCGCCATCATTACCATTCCAAGCCCCTAAGCAAGCCCCGTAAGCATCGGTATTTAAAGTGACCGTTGCGTAAGGGTGCGGTTGCGCCATAAAGGCATACCAAGCACTCTTTTGTTCAGCACCAGCCAGCGCAAGCCCAACTGACATCAATTGAAAATCAGAGGGTAATAGTTGCGCTTGGGCGGCAGCTGTTGCAATGGCATCTTGTATAGAAGCCATTGCGATATCACCACCTAATAGAATATTGGCACTGCCTGTTTTTGCTTCACCTAAAGTATTACCGTTTAGATCGCAAATACGTGCACGGCAAGATGTACCACCGCCATCGACGCCCACATAGTATTGGACATGACTAAGCATGTTGACGCTCCTTAAATTGCATTGTGATCGCCAGTAAATACCAAGCGCCATGCGGGATCCATTGTTCTCCCCAACGCCAGTTTTGTAGCATGTCATCCCTTTGTTTTTCAGGTTTAAATGCTATGCCTTGTTCATTTTCAAAGCCGGAAGTAATGCCATTACATACACCGCCTTTTGCATTGCTGAAACCGAGTTCTGGTAGATAGTTGGGGTTATTACGACCATGACCATCAAGCATGCACATATCGAATGGATTTAAACCTAAAATCCAATCAGTTAAGCGATGAGCATAGGTCATTAATTGACTTTTTATTTCGTTATCATTAATGGTGTTTTGTGCCATATAAGCCATGGTAATGAGGGATGCAATACGGGCATTTTCTCCCTGCCACCAATAACCCGTTTCATTATCGTGTGGCATAAAGAAAGCGGATTGTTTGTCTCCATTGACTGCTTTGGTGTATTGGCGAGGATAGCCAAATGGATTGTTCACTTCATGGGTAATTGATAACTCAAACTTCAACGCATTTAGCAGTACAGACAGGCATCGCTCTGTTCGTTGTGTGTGTGTTTCTATTTGTAAATATTGCATTAAGGCGATGGCTGGCAAACCGGCTTCTGCTGCGTGAAAGTATGGACGGCTACCATCATCGTTAGCTGCCCAATAGTGAGCAAAATTATGGTCTGACATTTGGCGAGCCATTAATTTATCAGCCCAGATTCGAGCTTCAGCTAAGAAGTTAGTTTCTTGAGTAGAACGATATAACTCAACAGATGCTAATAACGCACAATATTCATCAATAATATTTTCTTTGCCGTTATCGAGATATTGATGATTCATTTCTTTTAGGTGCCAATAGCCTTTTTTAGCAGCATCTAAATACGTGTCTGTTTTAATATCACCACACTGTGGAATGCGAGAGGTTGATGTTAAGTTTGATAAGCGTGACGCCGCTGCTAGAGCGGCAATCGCGACGCCTGCTCCTTGGCGAAATCCTGCCTGGTAATCAGCAGATTTATGACCATCTTGGGTTGAAAAAGCGCAGACTTCACGTTGCTCTATCGATTTACTCCACTTGTCGAATACTGTCATATAGAAGTAGCCTTGCGGATGTTGCATTCGCAGTAAAAAGTCAGCCCCATAAAGCGCTTCTTCGACTAAACGAACGCGGGTGAAATCAGCAATACTTTCTTCGTCTTCTAGTACCTCGTATGCCGTTAGCATGTTCCAAACAACCATTGGTGTTTGTTGAGGGTTTAAATAATTACCATATGATAAATGGCTGAAATATTTACTCATATCACCTGATGCATCATACCAACCACCATGTACATCAACGGTTTCGTTAGTGCCGAATAACGGCACTTGCTTATCTGCACATTCGTAAATTCCAGAGCAACGCTGAGATTTAAAGTAATGTAAAACATCACTGAAGGTGTTTTGCATTAACAGCCCCTCGGTCACACGAAAAGAGGCTGACTCGGTGTCACCTACACGAATACGATAGTCGCCACAAATATCTAATGCAGTGAAATCGATAGAGTAGGTGTCACCGATATGCCATTGTGCAACCGGACCACAGGCCTGAAGGGGCAGCTGCATAATGGATTGACCGCTTTGGCAACAGATGAGATCTGCATGATGCAATGCAAGCGCTGGCTGCGCCTGCAATATTGCTTGTTTTGCCCCAAGGCGTTCATAACCAAGATGATTCGTTAACAGCTGCATGTATCCTCCGATTTGTAACTTAGTTACTATTTTTAATACGATTAATTTTCAAATAAATAGCAACGTACAAAGTGGTTGTCTGATAATTGAGATATTTCAGGTAGCTTTTCTCGGCATTTATCCATTGCATGAGTACAACGACCAGCAAACGGACAACCTAGGCTCTCTGGTGTCCACAATGGGATTTCACCTTTATTACCTTTTAACTTGGTATGGATTGATTTACTTGGATCGGGCACAGCTGAAACAAGCAGTTGGGTATATGGATGTTGAGGAGCGTGAATGATCTCTTCGGTATCTCCCCATTCAACCATGTGACCGACGTACATAACGGCAAGGTCTTCAGCGATGTAACGGGCTGTGGCAATATCGTGAGTGATATAAAGCAACGCCATTTCACGCTCAAACTTCATTTCTTCCATTAAGTTAAGTACACCTGCACGGATAGAAACATCCAGCATGGAAGTGGGTTCATCAGCCAGTACGACTTCAGCACCCACTGCAATATTACGCGCTAAATTGACACGCTGACGTTGACCGCCTGATAGCTGGTGAGGGAATTTCTCCGCCGTTGCTTTAGGCGGGATTAGTCCAACCTGTTCAAGCAAGCTATATACTTTTTCTTCCAATTCTTTTTTATTACTTGGCGATACTTTTTTATGGATCAGTAATGGTCGAGCAATGTGATGGAAAATAGTATGGGTTGGGTTTAGTGACCCAAATGGGTCTTGCCATACCATCTGTACACCCTGGCGGAACTGCATTAAATCACGGTGCTTGGTGATCTCTGCAATATCGCGACCGTAATGCTCAATGTGCCCCCCTGTTGGTGGATACATTTTTGCAATCATTTTAGCGGTGGTCGATTTACCTGAACCCGATTCGCCAACCACGGCCAAGCCGCGGCTTTTATACATTTTGAATGACACGTCGTTGATTGCACGCATCTTGGATTTCTTTAATGAGTTACTATTGACCTCAAAATCTTTAATCAGATTTTTACCTTCAATAATTGGTTGTCCGACAGGTTTGTTCATAATGCCTCCCAATAACTTCCTACTTTTTATTTACTGCTTTTATTGAATAGGTGGCAGTTTGATAAACGACCTGGTTCAAGTTGGCGTAATTTAGTGGGCGTGCTGAAACAGGCATCATAGGCTTTGTTACAGCGCGCTTGAAAACGGCAACCTTGAGGTATTTCCAATAAGTTCAATGGATTACCTGGGATGCCAGTGAGGCGCGTTTTAGGACCAGTCAGTGGTGGAAATGAATTTCCCAATCCTTCTGTGTAAGGGTGGAAAGGTTGTTCAAGTATTTGTTTTGATGGTGCAACTTCGATCAATTCGCCGGAATACATGATGCCAATACGATTTGAGAACTCGACCATTAGCGATATATCATGGGTAATGAATAGTATCGAGAAGCCAAATTCTTCTTTTAGTGCATAGATTTTTTGTAGAATTTCACGTTGCACCACAACATCCAAGGCTGTTGTTGGCTCATCCATGATGATCATTTTCGGATTCAGAGCCAGTGCTATAGCGATTACCAGACGTTGACGCATCCCCCCCGAGAACTGATGCGGGTAGTCGCGCAGACGATTAGGGTGAATATCAACAATTTCTAGCAGCCCTTCAGCACGGCGAATCGCTTGTTTACGGCTCATGTTAGTGTGACGCATTAGCACGTCGCAAAACTGCTCTTCCAGTGTGAGTACTGGGTTAAGTGCGTTCATGGCACTTTGGAAAACCATTGACATCTGACTCCAGCGAAACGCTGTCATATCAGCTTCGCTGTGTTTTAAAATGTCACCATGACCGTCAAAGATAACTTCGCCACCAGTGATAAATGCGGGTGGCTTATGTAAACGCATTAATGCCATTGCCACGGTTGATTTACCACAGCCAGACTCACCGGCCAAACCGAATATCTCGCCTTTACCGATGTCAAAGCTGACATTGTTCACTGCACGTACATCGCCAGCTTCTGTGATGTAGTCAACACAAAGGTTACGAATGGAGACTTGTGGATTAGTCATTACTGTTCTCCTCCCTGAAAGGCTGGCTGAGCTGCTTTAAGTGCCGCTTTATGAGCTTTTTTATTCTGTTTCTCCATTTTTTCCCAGCGTCGCATGCCTTTGTGAGAACGCAGTTGTGGGTTTGCAATTTCATCTACCGCAAAGTTAAGCAGAGCAAGACCGACAGCAATAAATATGAGTGCCATACAAGGTACGAATAGCTCCCACCATGCACCGACGAGCATCGAAGAAGATGTTTGAACGTTGTACAACATCATGCCCCAACTGATAGTACTCGGATCACCTAGCCCTAAGTACGATAATGTTGCTTCGGTCATAATTGCCAACATTACTGAGCCGATGAAGCTAGCACCAACGATAGAAATAAGGTTCGGTAGAATCTCGACAAAGATAATGCGTACACGTGATTCACCTAATACTTCAGCGGCTTTAATAAATTCTTTCTCTCTGATTGATAATGTCTGCGCTCTAACGACACGTGCACCCCATGCCCAGGCGGTTATCCCGATAACCAATGCGATGGTTTCAGGTCCCGCTTTACCAATGAAGGCGGCGAGAACAAACAATAAGGGTAGCTGTGGTATTACGAGCATGATGTTCATGGCGGCAGAGAGAATGTCATCAACTCGACCTCCGAAGTAACCAGCTGAAACACCTACCAGCGTTGCCAGAAAGCACACCATTAAGCCAGCGCCAAAGCCGACAGCAAGTGAGGTACGTGCGCCGTACACAACTTGCGACCAAACATCACGTCCCAGTCGAGTTGTGCCTAGTACGTGATCGGCTTCTTTTGACATCCGTAAAGTACGAGGGTTATCGGCTAGGTTTTCGGCAACCCAACCATCTGGATTATTTTGTGCAGCCTTAACGACAAACGCTGGGTATTCATGCGGGCTACCCGTTCTCTTGTTAGGAGCATGGTCTGTAATGAATGGAGCCATAATAGCGGCCAAGACGAATAGGATGATTATGCTTAAGCCGGCAAGGGCTTTTGGGTTACCAGAAAGTAGCTTAATTAAACCTTTCATAATTATTTACCTCCTTTACGTAGGCGAGGGTCAAGTGCCACGATGAGGATGTCGGCCATGAAGTTAAAGAACAGCATAAATAGGGTCATGATAAGTAGCTGACCTTGCAACACTTGATAATCACGCGCGTTAATTGCGTTAAGAAGGACAGTACCTAACCCTGGATAGTTAAAGATCATCTCGATAATTAGCTGACCGCCAATTGCCAGACCGAGTGCCATCGAAAGAGCTGTTACACTAGGCAGCAGGGCGTTTCGTGCTGCGTAGTTGAATACCACGCGGTTTTCACTTAACCCTTTACCTTTTGCCATGGTGATATAGTCTTCATTGAGCAAGTTGATCATGTTGTTACGCATGTTGATCAAGAAGCCGCCGATTTGGATGATGGTGGCACAAAATAGAGGCAACACGGCGTGATAGAGCACATCTTTAATAAATGCAAAACTGGTCCAGTCAGGCGTTGTACCTGCGGTATACGCATAAGTGGAAGGGAACCATTTAGTACCGATTGCAAAGGTGTACAGCACCAACATGGCTACCACCACAGGAGGAACTGCTTGAATAACCATCATCCCTGGTGAAATGAAGGTATCGTATTTACTGCCTCGCTTCCAGGCAGCGAAAATACCGAGGGTCGAACCTAAACAGAAGGCTAAAATAACCGCTGTACCTGCAAGGAATAACGACCACCCTACCGCTCCAGCCATGACATCATTCACTGTCTGCGGGAAGGTTTGAATTGAGATACCTAGATCCCAAGAAAGAATTCCTTGGAGGTAGATAAAGTATTGCTGGTAAATTGGACCATCGACAAAACCCAATAGTTGCTTCATTGCTGCGATACGCTCAGGTGTTACCTGTACCGATGCGTTAGCGAACATCATTGTTACCGGATCACCAGGCATTGCCCGCGGTAAAATAAAGTTGAGCGTCACCGCAAATAAAAGAGCTATCAGATAAAACGATAGCCGGCGTATAAAAAATCCCATAACTCACACCTTAATCATCCAGCATTTGTTCCCTGTGCTAGATTCAGGACAGAAATCCCCCTGACGCAGAGCGCCATTACTTTTAAAGAGTGGGGGGGAAGAGGCGGTGCGCAATGTGTGCACCGCAAGTTAATACCTAAATTATGCTTTAGGCTTTAGATCAAGTACTTGTAGAAGACGTTCTTGAGTGTTGGTGATAGGCATTGGACGGCCTTTCGGGTTGTTCTCATTCCACCAGCCCGTAAAGCGCGAGGTGTTGTATTGAGAAGTGTACGCACCAGACATGACTGGTACTGTTACTTGGTTTTCAGCAATGATTTTTTGGATTTTGTGAGCGATCTTAACTTGTTCACCGCGGTCTGCTGTTTTGTAGAAACCGTCAAGCAGGCTATCTAGCTCAGCATTTTTCCAGTAATGAAGAGCAAAGCGAGGCATTCCTTCGTTAGCTTGGAAACGTGAGTGATAAGCACTGTCCCAGTAGGTGTAAGGATCTGCACCATGGAAGTAGTTGGTGTAAGCAACATCGTATTTAGCATCAAGCATTGCTTGGTTGTAAATTGAGAAGTCAGGGGTACTTGATTCCGCTTTAATTCCCACCTCTTCAAGCATTTCTACACCGAGCTGTACCGTGTTGTTGAAGTCAGTCCAACCACTTGGAGATTGAATTGCTAGCTCAAGTTTTTTACCTGTTGGGGTCTCAACGAAACCGTCACCATCGATATCTTTAAAGCCCGCTTTTTTCAGCAATGCTTTTGCTGCATCAATGTTGTAGGTATTAAATGGCTTGTACTTCTTATGAACAGCTTCATCTGACCATGCCTCAAAGGCCTGACCTAGACCGGAAGCGTAATCGTTTACTACACCACCGCCGTAGAATGCGATATCGATAATGGTTTCACGATCGATGGCCATAGAGAAAGCACGGCGGAAGTCAACGTTGTTAATCGCTTCATTGTTGCCCGCATTCGGCGACTTGTAGTTGAATATAAAGGCCTGGCTACCACCTGCAGGGTACCAGTATTTATTATTCGGGTTAGCTGCTGCGTAAGTGCTGTCAACATCAGGGATGAATGAGTATGTCCAGTCGTACTGACCGCTTAGTACCTGCCCCAAGAACTGGTCGTTACCAGCAACTTGTGGTAGACGCAGACAGTCAATATCTAGGTTGTCGTTATCCCAGTATTGAGGGTTACGGCACTGGGTGTATAGTTGCGGGGTGAATGTTTCGATTTCAGTAAATGGACCGGTACCTACTGGGTTCTCATTAGTGAAGCGTGTAGGATCTTCTACCTTGCTCCAGATATGTTTAGGAACGACTGATACTTTATTGATCAGGTATGGCACGTTCGAGTTTGCTTCGGTCAGATTGAAAGTAACTTTATCACCAGAAGCGGTTACTGATTTCAGGCGTTGGTTGATACCGGTACGGTCAAGTTCAGGGTATTTCTTCAGCATGTCATACGTGAATGCAACGTCTTCAGCTGTATACGCTTTACCGTCAGACCATTTCACCCCATCACGGATTACGAAAGTCACCTGCATAAGGTCGTCAGACATGTAGTAGTCTTTCGCCAAACGCATTACTGGCTCGTTACCTTTCAGTTCATTAAATACTACGAGTGGCTCATAGATGAAATCTTGAACGGTATCTAATTGAGTTTGAAGAAACGGGTTAAAGTTACGAACAAATGTAGGATAAAATTTTGGTACCATTGTTAGTTCATTACGTTCAGCAGCAGCGGCAATTGGTGCCGTTAATACTGAAGCGGCTGCGGCAACAACCGCTAACGCTAACTTCGTTTTCTTAATATTGGCAAGCATAGCTGTTCCTTACTTTTGCTTAAGTTTCACTTATGGAAATTGATTGCTCCAAGTGGAGCACTCGAACCTACTTCGAAGAAACTAATAAAGTATCTAGCGAATGGCCTTGTAGGGTCGAAGTAACCCTAGGAAACTCCGAAATTGAAAAAGCGTCAATGTGGTCGCCCGTTAAAAACGTCAAAAACAGTTTCACTGCTGTTAAAAACGTTAATACCGAGTAGTTGAGTGAACCTGCTAATGAGATTGGTTGTGCTTAATGTCACAATTATTTTTAGGCGTTACACTTCTAAAGTTAGTAACTGCAAACCCCTTACTTTAGTTTTTATAGGCTTATAGGGCTAACGTTGAACGAGTGTGATGTAATGCGAATGACATGAATGAGTTAATTCCCTGCGTGAAATTTTACCGTTTGATTTGTTGTGATTCGCTTCTCATATTTAAAAACAAATATATCTTTAAGGATGGACGGCCTTACTTTGTTGTAATTTTAAGCATGACACTGAAGTGTTTAATGATGTTTTTCAGTAAGCGAAATGATAATTTTGCACTGGAAATAAGCTCAATGCAGTGATGGGAATGAAGAAATAAAGGACATACTCTCAGCATACAAAACGTACTTAAAAAGGGAATTATAACCGTATAGATAGACGGTATAAGTAGGACATGGGCATCTTTACATTGGCTTGAATAGTGAAAGAGAGCTCAAGGGGGAGATAGCAAAAGACCTGCAAATGGCAGGTCTTAGTGATAGTGGCTAAAGGGGGGGGGGTTATTGGCTAATAATGTGCTGTAGCTTGTCTCGCATTGTTTGCACTTCATGACGTTCGATGGACGAATCAGTGCAACGTTCCAATACAAAGTCGATAGTGTTAATGACCGTTCGCCAGCGTGGGGTCTTAGGTAAAGTTTCAACATGTAGGTATTTATCTAGAGTTCGCGTTTGTAAGGTACTCCTATCTAAATATACGCGCCATAAGCCGCTTTCTTCCGCTAATTCAAACTTTGTTTTTTGCGAAGCGGTTTCCCAATACTTTAGTGTCGCCTTCATGACGTCGACTAATAGCTCACGAACCATATCAGCCTTATTTTTACCGTTATCCCCTAATTTATCTGCTAGGCGAGTGAATTCTCCACCAAGTTCGCGTAGCTGCTGTAAATTGTGTTTGTCGCCATCGAATGCAAAGCTTGATAAAACGTCGATCGCATCTTCTAGCATTGAAATTCGATGCTGAGCAGATGGACCTTCATTATCAAATACAAACATTCGTTTTAGTCCTGATTCTTCAGGTAAGTTGATCACATCAGTATCGAGTGGTTTTAGAACATCGCCAATCCGGAATGTTAAGCTGCCATTGAAATGATGACTTTGACTAATATCATTAGGTAAGTGAGTCACTAGAATATCTTCAATGTTATAGCGTTCTAGCTGTTCAGGTGAGCGTTTGAATAGCTTTCCTGCCGCACTATTGGCATAGCGAATACGTCCTTCATTTTGTACACAAAGAATGGCTTCATTGGTTGATTCTAGTAACCCAAGCAAACGACTCTGGGTCGTCAATAAACCGACTTCAACTTGTTCTCTGCGATGAATTTCTTGTTGAAGTGCTGCATTTTTCTGACGCTGTACTTCTGTTTTTCCAGCCTGAAGGTGGGCACTAATACGGGCTATTAATTCTTCTTTATTGAATGGTTTCGTCAGATAATCATTAGCGCCAGATTCAAAACCTTTGATTCTATCTTGAACTTGCCCTAGTGCTGAGAGCATTATGATGGGGAGCTCTATTAAGGAATATTCTTCGCGTAAAATATGGCATACCTCATAGCCACTCATTTCAGGCATCATAATATCTAGCAGGATTAAAGCTGGCTGTTGTTGTTCAATGATCTTCAGTGCTTGTGGACCACTGTCTGCGGTTAGAACACGATAACCTTCTAAACGTAAGAAGTTATTCAAGACTTGCAAATTGACGGGTTCATCATCAACGATCAATAGTAATTCACCGTCAGGGTTTTCAGGTAAATTTTCGGTTTCACATGTGGTGGTTTCTGATGATGGTGCTTGAAAGTGAATTTTCCCATTGGTGCTTTGGCTAGCCACAATGTCTTCATTTGACGCTAAATTGAGGGTAAAGCTGAATGTTGTACCGACCATTGGTTGGCTACTCACATAGAGGTGACCTCCCATTAAGTCGATTAATTGACGACTAATCGATAACCCCAGCCCAGCGCCCTGACGGTAGTTGGCCAAACCAGTGTTTGCTTGTATTAACGGCTCAAAAATATGTTCCAATTGTTCCGCTGGAATGCCTTGCCCTGTATCGACAACTTGAATGCGTATTTGGTTTTCTAATACGGTGGAAGAGAGGATGATCTTCCCTTCAGAGGTATATTTAATCGCGTTACCAACAAGATTATAAAGAATTTGTTCAAGGCGCTGTTCATCAGCTAATACTAACGGTAAGTCATTAGGTATTTGATTGATAATGCGAACAGGCTTACTCCCCAGCAGGTGACTGGATAATTCGAGTACTAGGCGTACTGCAGAGGGTAGGTTTACAGCGTACTTATTAATATCGAGATCACCGTAGCGCATTTTATGGTAATCAAGCAGATCGTCCACGAGGTTCGTTAAACGTTGACCGCTATTGATGATCATCTCTAATTGACGACGTTGTGATTTTTGAATCGGGCCATTTGCACCCGCTAAAAGTGATTCAGCAATGCCGACCATACCGTGTAGTGGTGTACGTAATTCATGTGATGTTGTTGCTAGGAATTCATCTTTTAATTTATCTGCTGCTTGAAGGTTTTCGTTTTGTTGGCTAATGACTTTTAAGTTTTGTTCTAGCTCGTTATTTTGGTCTCGAATGAGTGTGATCTTCTCTCTGATTGAGCGTTGCATTCGAGCGAAACTGATTGCTAATCGTCCGATTTCATCGCTGCGTTCTGTGCCTTTTATTTCTTGTTCTAAATCGCCAGCAGAGGCGCGCTCTGCTGCCCATGTTAAGCGTAGTAGTGGGGCGGTAATAGAGTTTGATAACCAGTGAGAAGAGATAAATACCAACACAATGGCTGTTAACATGGCAAAGAAGAAAAGCTTTTCTAATTGATGGATACGTGCAAAGGCTTCTTTTTCGGGTAATTCAACCAACAGGGCCCAGGTGGTTCCCATAACATTGATCTGCGAGAAGGCACTGAGAACAGAGACATTGTTGTAATTGTTAAAACTACCTACACCACTTTCTCCTGCTAGTGCAGCATCAATTTTTTGGCTTGTTAAAGTCGCTGGAGCGCTTTTCCCGTCAGTGATACGTGATTTATGATCGGGACCAATAAGTAACGTCTGAACGAAATTTGTGCTTAAGTTCGCATTCTTAATTAAGTCACTGATCGTTTTATTCTTTAGCTTAAAAAATACGTAACTATGTAAATAACCTTGTTGAATGATAGGAGCTGCAAACCAAGCCGTATATGCATTGGTAAAGGGATCGTGACTGAAATCAGTGAACACGACAGGGACGACATCGGGTTCCAATTGGTGCTTCTTTGTTTTGGCTTGGATCTTGGTAAAGGTTTCTTTTAATGCGAGGGAAGGGTTGTTATCGTCCAGTAAATTGGAACCAAATTTATTATGCTGAAAAACGGAATACACCACATTGCCGTTTATATCGACCAACATAATGTCACTAAAAGCCGAACGTTTTAGGTACTCTTCATAAGCCCAGTTATAGCGTTTATACATTAGACGATAACGTTCGTGGCCAACGAAACTTGCTGAATTGTCGCTAGAAAAGTTTTTATTTTTTGTTGTCAGCGTTTCTTTGAAGTAACGGCTGTTGGTTGTACCTTTTAATAAGGTGTCAATTTCTCCCAATTGATTGAAAGCGCCGACTAAGCCATAGAATCGCCCGCCACTGGCATTTGACAGTTCAGAGCGTGCGAAGCTTTGCACATCCAATTCTCTGGCGGTAAAAAAATTATTGAGCTGTTTTTGCTTATTATCGAGTAAGGATGCGAGATGATTAGTGCTTTGTTCAGCAAGATCTTTAGTGTGAGAATTAAGAAAAAAGAATGCCGAGAGTGTTAGTGGGGTAATACTAAGCACTAAAAAAGCCAACATTAAAGTATGCTGGAGACGTTTAAATCGTTTGGTATTCTGCATTCCTGTGCCTGAATGTATGGTATGTGAGCCGATTAAAGTCGTAACTGGTAAATATATTTTGACGTTTATATATATGTTTAAATGAACATATATAGCATTTGCTAATCAGTAAGATCCTATGCAACTTAGTTATACGGCGCTTTTTTTGCGTAATCAAGTAAGTCTAAGTTGAAGCGTGTGCGGAAACACAAAATTGACGGTGTTAACGAGAGAAAGGGGTTATAAACGAGAAGAATTAAGCAGACTGAATGTTTTTCAGCCTGCGTAATATTCTTTTTTTACAGAATACGTTATTTCTTTGCAGAATAGATCGTGAATTTATTCGTATTGGCGAGAACGTTACAAGTCTCTAAACTTTGTTCAATCAGTTCTGGATACTTGAGAAAGCTATTGGCAACAATGATTAACTGTCCGTCGCTAAATAAGTAGTTAGGTGCTTGAGCGATAAAGTTTTCTGTTGCAGCATAAAAGGTTTTTAAGCCTGCATGGAAAGGAGGGTTACTGATTAAGTAATTGTAAGGGCCTTCCAGTTCAGAATATACATCAGTAGCTGTAAATTTCGCGTCTAACTGGTTAACTTTAAACGTTTCTTTTGCTGATTCTATTGCTAATGCGCTGATATCACACAATTCTAATTCAATGCGCGGATGCTTGGCTTTCATGATTGCACCCAGTACACCTGCACCACAACCAAAGTCGAGTACTTTACCGCGTAGTGCTGGCAAGGTATTAATCAGTAGCTTTGACCCGTTATCAAATTCACCATGGCTAAAAACGCCAGGTAATGAGCGAACAGTAAGTTCTACACCTGATACATTGATCGGGTAGCTTTTAAACCAATCATTAAGGTTAAAGGGTTTAACCTCATTGTCACAGCGTCCCCAGTAGAAGCTGCAACGTCGTGCTGAATCATATTTGGTTAAGGGGCCATAAGGTTGGAACATTTTTTCAGCGCTGCGTACACCACTGCGGTTTTCACCCACAATGCATATCTCTGTTTCAGGACGAAATTTAGCCAGCAACATCGACATTAAGTAATCAGCTTCAGCTTTTGCTTTCGGCCAGTAAATTAATAGCATATCAATGTCGAGCGTAGCGTCTAGTTGTGCACCAAAATGGCAGTCAATGTTAGAATGACGGCTCATAGAGCTGTGGTAACCAAAGTTAGTCGTAAATACTGCGACAGATTGTGCAACGTTAGCTAACTCTACTGGGTAAGCATCGCTTAGCTCGCCTGCAATAAGTACCTTTCGGCCTTCAAAAAACGCTAACTGACGAGCAACCACTTGGCTCGCGGCGGTGTAAGACATAGGTGGCCTCAAAAAATACATCACTGAATAAGGGCGCGAATTGTTCCACAAAATAGCGTGCATGAAAAGGTGAGCGGTGCCGCATATTAATGGCGGCACCTATTTGTTCAGGTGTAGGCTGGAATTAACTCTGATTTTGCTGCTCAAGAAAGTCTTTAAATTCCACTTCATAGAGCTTAAAGAGCACTAATGTGACGGCAAAAATAATCGGGCCATAAATCAAACCGATTAGGCCAAATAAATGTAAGCCGCCCAAAATAGAGAAGAAAATGAGTAAGGTATTCATTCCTGAATTACCTTGCATTAATAATGGTCGTAAAATGTTGTCGATAGACCCCACCACAATAATGCCCCAGCCACTTAAGAATAATGCCCATTCCCATTGATTGATGAGCAATAAATACAGAGCCGCAGGCAGCCAGATCAATGCTGTACCAAAAACAGGAATAAATGAAGCGAAAGCCATCATCGAACCCCAGAATAAACCAGGAAAACCTGCTAGCCACATGGCAAATCCGCCAGCAAAACCTTGTGCTAATGCCGTGAGAAATGAGCCGAGAACGGCAGATTTAGCCACTTGTTCTACTTCGGTCAGTAGTGCATCTTCTTGACTACGAGATAGAGGCAGTACATGGCGAACCGCGTTAACCATTTTGGCGTGATCGCGTAGTAAGAAAAATAATACGAAGAGCATTAGCATAAAGCTGATCACGAAATTGGTTGCATCTCCCAATATTTTTGCACTGATGTTAAGTAGTTGAGCACCAAACTTTGATGCAGCAGAGGCGATTTTTTGTAAAATAGCTTGTGTATCAATGCTTTCAAACGGTGACCACTTATCAATCAGCAGTAGTGCTTTTTGTACATAAGGGTGGGCAAGTAGCTCTTTCGCCCCACCAGAAGAGAACCAAGTGTAACTGTCTTTAGAGAAGGTCGTTCCTTGGTGCACAATGGATGAGAATACGATCAATAATGGGATCACAATGATAAACGTCAGCAGGATACAAGAAAGTATTGCAGTGCTGTTAGGCTTACTTGGGAACTTTGACTCGATTCGCGCGTGCAATGGGTAATAAAGCAAAGAAATAATGAATGCCATAACGATCGGACCAATATAAGGTTCTACCAAGCGATAACTGGCATATACGGCGATACCGAGAGCTACGATTAGCATCCAGTGGCGAGATTCAACTTTAAATGGTTTTGGCACTTTTTTGTCCTTCGATAAGTTAACAATCGTATTGGGCGTTGCTTATAATTGCATCACTTCAATAAAGATCACAATCTTAATTCATGATTAATAATATATTTAATCAAAAACTTACTTCGTAATAACGCTATTGGACGAATAACGATGGGCTGTTGTGATTGCGGTACAAAGAAAAAACGTAAACTCCCCTTGGCTGGCATCATTATTTTAGGGCTTGTGGTACTTGGTTTTTTCTTCTGGCAATAGTTTTAAGTATAAGCTGCTGATAAAAAACGCCACTCTAAGAGTGGCGTTGATTATGACTTAATTTTGCTTAACAAAATCTTTATGCGTTAGCTTCTTTTGCTAACGTTGCAAACGCATGTTCTGCAGCATTTAGTGTCGCTTCAATTTCTTTATCGCGATGCGCCAGAGAAGTAAAACATGCCTCATATGCTGAAGGTGCAAGGTAAACACCGTTTTTAAGCATAAGGTTAAAGAAACGCTTAAAGCGTTCGATATCGCATTTAGTCACATCGGCGTAGCTTGTTACGCTTTCTTGCTCGGTAAAGAAGAAACCAAACATGCCACCCACTTGATTGATAGCCAGTGGAATATCATATTTATCAGCTAATGCCTTAAACCCATCAGCCAGTATTTTAGTGGTATTGGCCAGACGCTTCTCATTACCTTCTTCTGTTAGCACGCTTAGGCATGCGTAACCAGCTGCCATTGCAACAGGGTTGCCTGATAGCGTACCTGCCTGATAAACAGGGCCAGTAGGCGCAACATATTGCATGATGTCTTTACGGCCACCAAATGCACCTACTGGCATTCCGCCACCGATGATTTTACCCAGTGTCGTTAGATCTGGTTTGATGTTGTAATAGCCTTGTGCGCCACCTTCTGAAACACGGAAACCTGTCATTACTTCATCTAGAATCAGTAATGCACCAAATTCATCACAAATAACACGTAGACCTTCAAGGAAGCCAGGAACCGGTGGAATGCAGTTCATGTTGCCAGCAACAGGTTCTACGATAATACAGGCGATCTGTTCTGGGTGCGCGGCAAATGCTTCACGTACAGTCTCAAGATCATTGTATGTACATGTTAGTGTATGTTTTGCAAAGTCAGCTGGTACACCCGGAGAGCTCGGCTGACCCAGTGTTAGAGCACCAGAGCCTGCTTTAACCAATAAGCAGTCAGCGTGACCGTGGTAACAACCTTCGAATTTGACGATTTTGTCACGGTTAGTGAACCCACGCGCTAAACGAATCGCACTCATGGTCGCTTCTGTACCAGAACTCACCATGCGAATTTGTTCCATTGACGGAACAAGCTTAGAGACTAGCTCGGCCATGGTGATTTCCATTTCAGTGGGCGCACCGAAGCTAAGACCTTGTTGAGCAGCTTTGATAACAGCATCACGAACAGCAACGTGGTTGTGACCAAGGATCATAGGCCCCCAAGAACCTACGTAGTCGATATACGCTTTACCATCAGCATCAAAGATATATGCGCCATCAGCACGTTCGATGAACAGTGGGCTACCACCTACACCGGCAAATGCTCGAACGGGTGAATTAACACCGCCGGGAATGATTTCTTGTGCTTTAGCAAATAAATCAGCTGATTTGCTCATTGTGACGTCCTATTTTCAAAATTGATTCAGGCTTGAACTTGCCGCATTGTACCGAAAAAAAAGGGCGCTTGGCGAGTTTCTATTGCGCTACCTCAGTCACATAACACCATCTTTACCACTGATGGAAAACTAGTTTCCAACAATCACAGTGTAAAAAAATGCGCCTATCAACTACGATAGACACTTACCAAACTCATCACTCCTTTCTGCAACCCTCTCAAAGAATTATACGGCTGAATAATGACTGATAAAAAGCAAGGCACTCCTGCACCTGAACATCTACAACCTAGTGGCCTTGTTCGGCGTTTTTTATCTCGAGATAAAACCCCTGTATCGGTTCTTTTTCTGTCAGCATTGGTTGGTATGATTGCGGGTTTATTGGCGACGTTATTTGAAATCGGTGTTCATTGGGTGTCAGAGCAGCGTACCGAATGGTTAGTGCATGAAATTACTAGTGAATTACCACTATGGTTAACGGCTTTTGTGGTGAGTGCTTCGTTAGCATTTATTGGCTACTTCTTAGTTAACCGTTTTGCTCCCGAAGCGGCAGGTTCAGGTATTCCTGAAATCGAAGGGGCGATGGATGAGATGCGTCCCGTGCGCTGGTGGCGAGTATTACCCGTTAAGTTTTTTGGTGGCTTAGGTGCATTAGGCTCAGGGATGGTTTTAGGCCGAGAAGGCCCTACCGTTCAAATGGGCGGAAATATTGGGCGAATGGTCTCTGATATTTTTCGTCTAAAAGATAAAGAAGGTCGCCATGCGCTTCTCGCATCGGGTGCTTCCGCAGGTCTTGCAGCAGCTTTTAATGCCCCACTCGCTGGTATTATGTTTGTTGTCGAAGAAATGCGCCCTCAGTTTCGTTACAGCTTAATTTCGATTAAATGTGTCACTATTTCAGCGGTTGTTGCTAATATTGTGTTTCGAAGCATTAAGGGGCAGCACGCCGTTATTACCATGCCGCAATATGATGCCCCGACGCTAAAAGCATTATGGTTATTTCTGTTATTAGGCATGTTTTTTGGTGTATTTGGCGTGCTTTTTAATCGCTTAATTACCTTGTCTCAAGATTTATTTATTCGTATTCACCGCAATGAACGTCGCCGCTATTTAATTACCGGAACTTTGCTTGGGGGAACCTTTGGTTTGCTACTGCTTTATCTTCCTGAATTAACGGGGGGCGGAATTTCTCTTATTCCTGATGCAACCAATGGTAAATACAGTATCAGCTTGTTATTCATTTTATTCTTAGCGCGTGTTGCCACGACCTTGTTGTGTTTTGGCTCTGGTGCCCCAGGCGGTATTTTTGCGCCTATGCTGGCATTAGGCACGTTATTTGGGACGTTTTTTGGATCTATTGTTCAGATGTATTTCCCTGAATTAGGGTTAGAGCCGGGTATGTTTGCTATTGCGGGAATGGGGGCTTTATTTGCGGCAACGGTACGTGCACCCATAACTGGTATTTTACTGGTGATTGAAATGACCAATAATTACCACCTGATCTTACCCTTAATCATCACGACAATTGGTGCCACAGTGTTGGCGCAGGTACTGGGTGGAAAGCCTATCTACTCCCAATTGCTGCATAGAACCATGAAAAAAGAAAAATTACGCCACGAAGTGCCATCTGAAGTGAGCAATACTTGAACAAGTTAGTCAGGTATTAGATAATCACGTTAATTACCGCATGTGTTTGAGAGGTCTTTAATGAGCGACGCCAATGTACCGCTGTCTTTTTCTGATGTAGCTGCGAACAAAGTGAAAACGCTTATTGCTGAAGAAGAGAACCCAGAACTGAAACTACGCGTATATATCACCGGTGGTGGTTGTAGTGGCTTCCAGTATGGTTTTACTTTTGATGAAAAAGTAAATGATGGCGATATGACGATCGTTAACAGTGGTGTAACGCTGGTGGTTGACCCAATGAGCCTACAATATTTAGTTGGCGGTATTGTTGATTACACTGAAGGGCTGGAAGGCTCTCGTTTCTTTGTAAACAATCCGAACGCAACAACAACCTGTGGTTGTGGAGCGTCATTCAGCGTTTAAATCACCGTTAGCTATCTTCATATAGATAACAGTGTAAAAAAAGCCGTCATTATGAATGACGGCTTTTTTGTGTCGATAGAAAATAGGGTAATAAAGAACCTACGTTTTTTAGTTGCGATAGTTAGCCTTTATGCGATCCTTGCTCTAAGGGGCCATTGTCTGCGATCAGCTGACTAAACTGTGCTAGCTGACTAAGCCTGTCGTTAGCATGTTTTTTGAAAGCGCTCTTCTCTTTGCCTTTCAATGAATTAGCTTGCGGCAGCTTTACAGTTCGTGGGTTTTTATGTGTGCCGTTTACCAAGAATTCGTAATGCAAATGTGCCCCAGTTACTCGCCCTGTACTCCCTAGTGTGCCCACCGTTTGTCCTTGTTTGACGCGTTGCCCTGTTTTCACGCTACGCTTGGTCATGTGAAGATATTTAGTGATATACGTAGAGCTGTGACGAATGAACACATAGTTGCCGTTGAACTTGTTATAGGCTGATTTCATCACGATGCCATCACCCGCAGCCCAAATTGGCGTGCCTACTGGTGCGACATAGTCAGTTCCGCGGTGTGCTCGTACACGTCCGGTTACAGGGTGTAGTCTTCTAGGGTTGAAGTTAGAGCTTACGTAACGAAAATTAATCGGGGAGCGTAAGAAAGCCTTACGCATGGCACTGCCATTTTGATCGTAATATTTTCCATCTTCACTACGAACTGCGGTAAAGGTTTGACCTAAATTCGAGAAGGTTGCAGCAAGAATATTCCCGCGGCCAATTTGCTCGCCTTCTACAAAACGTTCTTCAAAAAGAACAGAGAAAGTATCGCCTTCTCGAATATCTAATGCAAAGTCGATATCCCAACCGAAAATCCCCGCAATTTCCATGATTTGATTGGCGGTTAAACCGGCTCTATCTGCTGCGTTCCAGAAGCTTGAGGTAATGGTGGCTTGAGCAAAATTAAGCTGAGTATCTACTTTTTTCTTTTCAATGTTAGATTTAAAGGTGTCGCCAGCACGGGTAATGATGAGCTTTTCTGTCGGGCTTTTGGGTTGAATAAGCTGAATTAGCTCATTTTTGTCATCGATACCAAATTGAAATGTATCACCCGGACGTAATGCGGTGAGCTCTTTTGTTCCTTCATCAGCATTGATTAAACGATGAAGTGTGCTTGAGCTTAACCCTATCTTGTTAAAGACTACAGCGAGACTTTCACCGGATGCAACTTGGTGTTTTTTCCATGTCAATGCAGGGATATTAGGGCGGTCATCTTCTTGAGCAGGACGAAGTTGATTGGGCTCAAGGTTGATTTCAAGTGGATATATTTTACCAATTTCAAATTTACGGTCCATTTTATCTGCTTTCTTAGGCATAGGCAGCAGGATCAGCACTATCACAGCAGCACTGATGAGAGCGATGAGAATTTGGTGCATCCTTGGCAATTTAGTAAGTTTTGATACTAGCATTGGTATTTTTTTAATATAAAGGAAAAAATAAGACAGCGCTTAGTCTAACTGGTTTCAAAAAACATCTCTATTCAAGTAAGATGGTTGATTATGACTTTTTTGCCAATTCTGTAGGAGCAAACAAGAATGGCCAGCATTGAACAAGCTTTAGCTGAAATTAAGCGCGGTATTGATGAGCTAATTCCAGAAGAAGAGCTGATTGCTAAATTAAAAGAAAACCGTCCATTACGAATCAAGCTAGGTGCCGATCCAACAGCGCCTGATATTCACTTGGGCCACACAGTCATTCTTAATAAGCTACGTACTTTCCAAGAGCTTGGTCATGACGTTACTTTCTTGATTGGTGACTTCACTGGTATGGTTGGTGACCCAACGGGTAAAAATACGACTCGTCCACCGCTAACACGTGAAGATGTTTTGGCTAATGCTGAAACGTATAAAGAGCAAGTGTTCAAAATTCTTGACCCTGCAAAGACCAAAATTGAGTTCAACTCAACGTGGTTATCAGAGCTAGGTGCCGAAGGCATGATTCGCCTTGCTTCTAACCAAACCGTTGCTCGTATGTTAGAACGCGATGATTTTAAAAAGCGTTATAACGGCGGTCGTCCTATTGCGATTCATGAATTTATGTACCCATTACTACAAGGGTATGATTCTGTTGCAATGGAAACAGATGTAGAGCTTGGCGGTACGGATCAGAAATTTAACCTATTAATGGGACGTGAGCTACAAAAGTCACACGGTCAAAAGCCTCAAGTTGTACTGACTATGCCTCTTCTTGTCGGCCTTGATGGCGTGAAGAAAATGTCGAAGTCGGCGCATAACTACATTGGTGTGAGTGAAGTACCAACAGAAATGTTTGGTAAAATCATGTCGATCTCTGATGATCTAATGTGGAACTACTTTGAGTGCTTGTCGTTCCGTCCACTTGAAGAGATTGAACAGTTTAAGCAAGACATGGCGAACGGGAAAAACCCTCGCGATGTTAAGATTTTACTAGCAAAAGAAATTATTGCTCGTTTCCATTCTGAAGCAGCAGCAGATGCTGCTGAGCAAGAGTTTATTAATCGTTTCCAAAAAGGAGCGATGCCTGAAGAAATGCCAGAGCTTGAATTTGAAGCCGGTATTGCAATCAGCAACTTGCTAAAAGACGCTGGCCTTGTCAATTCAACATCTGATGCAATGCGTATGATCCGTCAGGGTGCTGCGAAGATTGATGGTAACAAGATTGAAGATACTAAGCTTATTCCTGCTGCTGGTACTGCTGTGTACCAAGTAGGCAAGCGTAAGTTTGCCCGTATTACCCTAAAATAATAGGGTTAACTTGCAATGATATAAAAGGGCGCTTGATGCGCCTTTTTTATTGGCTGCATTTTTTTATTTCTCTCTGTCATCTAGAAGACTATGATCGAGATACCCCTTTATCAAATGGTTTGTTATGACATCGTTTGAACATATTATTACTGAATTAACACCATTGCTTCAACAATATGGTTATTGGATCTTAGCGATTGCAATCGCGGTTGAAGGCATCGGGATTCCTGCGCCTGGGCAATCTTTATTAGTGGTGGCAAGCTTACTGGCAGCGTCTGGTAAAATGTCTTTGTCTAGTATTTTACTTGTGGCGGGTCTTAGTGGCTTTATTGGTAATTGTTGTGGTTTCTGGATTGGTCGAAAGTTTGGACATGTATTGGTGAACAAACAATGGATAAAGCCCCGAACGCTTGAAAAGTTACATGCTTTTATTGAGCGCTATGGCACGTTTGGTTTATTGATAAGTCGATTTATTGAAGGGATCAAACAATTCATGGCATTAGGTTGTGGTATTGCGCAAATGCCAGTTAAACATTTTTTGATTGGTAACTTACTAGCGATCAGTGTTTGGTTGGCAGTATTCGGGGTGGCTCCTGCATATTTACATGATGAAATGGAGCATATTCTGGCTTTTTATCATCATTACCAAGTGTTGTGCTGGGCGGTTGTTAGCGTAGTGGTGATTTTGCTTTTAGCGCTGATACTTCGCTCGCTGAAAAAACGCCGTTTAGGCCTATGAGACTAGTAACACTGATACCGAAAGGCGCGTAATGCGCCTTGAACATATTCAGCCTGACGACTTTTCACGATGCCTTTAAAGATTAAGTCTTTATAGGTCAATAGTTTAAAGGCTATATTCGTTGCGCAGCGCTGGATCATCTTACAAGTATTCGATGAACTCCCATTCAATACCATCTTTATCAAAGAAATAGATCCGTTTACGCCAAGGATGATCGGCACCAAGCTCATTTTCTTGATAACCAGCGTCGATTAAACGTGCTCTCGTTTCACCCATATTATCAATGACGATCCCAATATGATTAATGCCAATATCAAGGTAGGGTGTTCTGTTGCTCTCTTCGCGTTCAACCACTTCTTGAAGGGCAATATAGCTGTTTTCTGTTCCTAGATGACACCAACGATAATGCTCGCCTTGTCCTTGTTTTCTAATCTCAAATTCAGGGATAGCGGTTTGGAGGAAGTGGATGGTGTTTTCCAATTGCTTGATCGTGATATTGGCATGCTCTACATAGGCTGACATTGTGTGCTTCCTTTTCTATTTGTAAGGTTATTTCTTTATATAGTAGTTTGCCATCTTGATATGTAAGGTTTTTAGTTTACTTAACGTGTTTAGATACAAAAAAACCGCCTTGAGTGGCGGTTTTATGCAAGATTTTGTAATAAATAGACTTACCAGTAGCGTTAACTCTTTAGGGTCAAAGCTGGTAAAGAAAGGTGCCAACGAATAGCTGCAAGACGAATCGAAAGTGTTGCGACCACACCAGCAAGAGTTGCTATCGTAGGGTCAATATCCACACTCAAGCCAATGGTGTGAATCATTCCACCAAGAATACATGCAGTAGCATACACCTCAGTTCGTAATACCATCGGAATTTCTCTGGCTAATACATCTCGAATTACACCACCACCACAGCCTGTAATAACTCCCATGATCACCGCTACCATGGGGGATGCTCCGAAACGAAGGGCTTTTTCTACCCCGATAGCAACAAAGACTGCTAAACCTATGGCATCGGCAACAGGTAAAAAATACCATGGCATACGCTGCGGGCGTCGTACGGCGATCATACTAATAAGGCAGGTAAAGAAGATGACCCATAAGTAGTTCGTATCAGTAATCCAAAATACTGGAGTGGCGCCTAACGCCATATCACGAATCGTACCACCGCCAATAGCTGTCACACTGGCAAGTACAACGACCCCAAACGGATCCATCCTTAATCGACCCGCCAGTAACACACCCGATGCGGCAAAAACGGCAGTGCCGAACATATCGAGAATATATATAAGCATGCTTGTCCCTGTTAAATAGAAAGACCATTGAGAGCGGACTGAGATTGTACGAGGAAATTAAACTGGCTCAACTTGATATCACGGCTTTGTGAGCTCATTCACATTGATTGTTGAGACTCTGTTACAGAGTGCCATCCCTGACTTGATCGAATAGACCGCAGACTTGTTTTATCGCATTAATCGTACGTGGTGTAGGGCGATTTAGCCAATCAGCTTGTAATGTAAAAACATGATGATTATCAACGGCTGGCAACTTACCTTGCCAGTTCTGCCAAATGCTGGTTTTAGTATCTGCATGAGGTGTTCCGAAGATAACTTCTGGTTGTCGAACAACAACTTGCTCTTCTGAAACTTGGGGGTAGGCCGCTGGACTATCCCCAAAAATATTTCGGCCTCCGCATAATGAGAATACTTGGCTTGGCCAGCTACCATCGGCAACGGTAATGATCGGGGAGGTACTTAACTGGTAGAAGAAACTCACTGTACGTTGATTTTCATTGCGGGTTTTAAATGCGTTAATTTCTTGGCGAAATTGATTTGCGGTTTGTATCGCTTGTGTAGGCTCTGGTGAATATTGACCAAGTTGCTCGATCGTTGTCGCAATATCTTCCAGTTCGACAGGGTTCGAATAAAAAACATTCAATCCCAACTGTTCTAACTTAGCCATTTCACGTGGGGGATTACCACCTTTCCATGCCAATATCAGGTCGGGTTGTAATGCAACAATGCGCTCTAACTTTACACCACGATAGTTAGCAACTCGTTCCAATTCTTGTGCGGCTTCTGGGTAATCACTGTAATCACTGGCTGCAATTAAAGCGTCACCAAGTCCTGCAGCATAAGCAAGTTCGGTAGTATGAGGAGAAAGGCTAATGACACGTAAGGCTGGTTGTTGGGCAATACTGAACGATGAAAATAGAGCAATAAACAGATAAATAAAGCGCACTTAAAAACTTCCTTGAAAAATAAACAGTAATGCGCTTTCAATGATGATCCAAGCAAGCAGACGATGCGTCATCATTTGTTGTATTTGCGCTAAATGAAAGGCTGCAGGTGTGATTTTGCCACCAATTTGGGGGCGTACCATTTTCTTATTATCGTAAATAGCAGGCCCACCTAAAGACAGTGATAATTTATGTCCTGTCGCACTCAGTAGCCAGCCGGGGCCGGGCAGAAACCAGTGTTCTCCCTGCTTTATTAAACCTTGGAGTGCGGCTTTGCTGTTGTTACCGACAATAATGAGTAATGCCAGTATACGCAGTGGAATAATATCTAGTGTTGCGAGAATACGTACTGCAGGTAATCCGAATATATTATATTGATGACGCGATGGTGACCATGCTCGGGCAAGACAAATCGCAACGCGATACATGATGGCACCAATTCCCCCGGCAATGGCATACCAGAATAAAACGCCAGCCACTAAGCGTCCGTAACTCAGAAGCTGCGTTTCTGCTCCTGCTTTTCCTAAACCTAATAAAGAGAGATTTTGGGTGTTACGATTAAGGGGGTATTCCAGTAATTGACGGCAGCGTACTTTGTCTTCTTTGGCATAAGCATTAATGAAATGCTGACTGAGTTTCGCGGTATTTCGCCAACCCAGTGCAATCCATAATAAGGTGAGTTGAAACAGAACATCTACCCAAACAAATTGATAAAGCGCAATCAACAAAATTAACAGCGAGCCCCAAATAAGCGCCCAAGCTAATGTGCCTGAAAATAAACGTTGTTTGTAGTTATCATTAGGGTTATTGACTTTATCGGCCAGTAGAACAGCGAAACGTTGGCAAATGTGGATGGGGTGAACAGCGGTGGGTATTGGGAAAAACCAATGTATGACTAACGCTCCCCACAATGCGAGTAGGGAGGCGTTATCGAGCAAAATAGACCAGCTATTTGTCATTACTGATTAAGAATCTCAACCATTTTTGCAACCATTACCGACGAGCTTTGTGCTGCTAATGGTAAGAACTCTTCAAAGCTCATTGGTGATTCTTTATCTGCGACATCTGAAATTGCACGAACAACAACAAACGGTACATTGAATTGATGACAAGCTTGAGCGATTGCAGCCGCTTCCATTTCCACTGCAATAACTGTTGGGAAGTTATCACGAATGAATGCTTGTTTTTCAGGGGTACATACGAATGCATCACCGGTACAAATTAGACCACGCACGGCATGCATGTCAGCCATTGAGTTTAATGCTTGTTCGGCTGTAAGAATCAACTTGTCATCAGAAATGAAAGCTGCTGGTTGCTGTGCCATTTGACCAATTTCATAGCCAAACGCTGTTACATCAGCATCGTGGTAACGTACTTCTGTTGAAATAACCACATCACCAAGTGTTAGGCTTGAATCAAAACCACCCGCAGAACCGGTGTTTAAGACAACGTCTGGTTGGAATACTTCCAGTAAAACAGCGGTACCCACAGCTGCTGCTACCTTACCAATCCCAGATTGTAACAAGACAACATCTGCGCCATTCAGGTTACCCGTATAAAAAGTACAACCTGCTTTGTGGTGAGTTTCGCAGTCAGTAAGTTGCTCTTTAAGGATGGTAACTTCTTGCTCCATCGCGCCAATAATGCCGATTTTCATGGATTTGTTCTCTTGTTAGTCAATACTTGCTGCGAGAGTCGCAACCAGAAGTGTAATTATTGACGCAATTGTACCACGCTGTGAGAAAGGTTGAAGTATGAAAAAACGAGAGCTTATGGGGCTAATTTGAGAAATTAGCCCATCAACACTCTCGTTGTATTGTGTATTTGTCGGATGTTAAGTATTACACCTCAAGGTAATCAAGAATACCTTGAGCTGCTAAACGCCCTTCATTAATTGCAGTGACGACGAGGTCTGAACCCCGTACGGCATCGCCGCCAGCAAAAATTTTCTCGTTAGAGGTTTGGAATGGGAAGGTAGCAATTTCTGGTGCTTTAATACGCCCATTTTGGTCAATGTCGACAGCGTATTTTTCTAACCATGGCATGGTGTGAGGTTGAAAACCAAAGGCCATAATAACGGCATCGGCTTCAAGTAAATGTTCACTGCCTTCAATCAATTCAGGGTGACGACGTCCTGCTTCGTCTGGTTCACCGAGCTTTGTTTTAACGACATTCACCCCAGTTGCTTGGCCTTGGTCATTAATTTTTATACTTAATGGTTGTAGGTTAAACATGAATTTCACGCCTTCTTCACGTGCATTTTTTACTTCACGTCTTGAACCCGGCATATTGGCTGCGTCACGGCGGTAAGCACAAATTACATTTTTGGCGTTTTGACGAATAGAGGTGCGTACACAGTCCATCGCGGTATCACCACCCCCTAATACAACAACGCGTTTTCCTTTCATGTCAGTAAAATCAATGTCAGTGTTTAGGTTCATCACTTTGTAGGTATTCGATACGAGAAATGGTAAGGCATCGTAAACACCAGCTGCATTTTCGTTTTCTAGCCCTGCGCGCATGTTTTTATACGTTCCGACCCCAAGGAAAACAGCATCATAGTCTTTGAGTAAGTCATTCATCTGAATGTCTTTTCCGATCTCGGTATTGAGTTGGAATTCAACGCCCATTTCAGTGAATATTTTACGACGGTTAACCATCACCTCTTTCTCTAGTTTGAAAGAAGGGATGCCAAACGTGAGTAGACCACCAATTTCAGGGTAGCGATCAAATACCACGGGTTTTACGCCATTGCGCACTAAGATATCTGCGCAAGATAACCCTGCTGGACCGGCACCAATAATAGCCACTTTTTTATCTGTCCATTCAACATGCGACATGTCGGGCTTCCAGCCCATTTCAAACGCTTTATCGGTAATGTATTTTTCAACGTTGCCAATAGCGACGGCACCAAAGTCCTCATTAAGCGTACAAGATCCTTCACATAAACGATCTTGTGGGCATACTCGACCACAGACTTCAGGTAGCGTATTGGTTTGGTGGGCGAGTTCTGCCGCTTCTAATATGCGCCCTTCATTGGCTAATTTTAACCACTGTGGAATGTAGTTATGTACTGGGCACTTCCATTCACAATATGGGTTACCACAGTCAAGGCAGCGATCAGCTTGAGCGCCGGCTTGTTGTTGTGTAAAGGGTTCGTAGATTTCAACGAACTCAATCTTACGGATGTTAAGCGGTTTTTTTGCAGGATCAACACGCGCGACATCAATGAATTGGTATACATTCTGGCTCATTAGTTTTCCCCTCCCTTATTGTGCTTGTACACGCAGCTCTGCAGCTGAGCGGCTTTGGTGACCCAGAAGGGTATTCACATCTGCCGATTTAGGTTTCGCTAAATAGAACTTTGGAATCCATTGGTCGAAGTTGGCCAAAATTTCTTGAGCTCGGCTTGATCCTGTTTCTTCAAGGTGGCGATCAATCAAACCGCGTAAATGCTCTTGGTGGATTTGAAGGCCATTTAACGGTAGTGTTTCAATGAGTTCAGGGTTCACGCGTCCTGCGAAATCACCATCTTCATCAAGAATATAAGCAAAACCACCGGTCATTCCTGCACCGAAGTTGACTCCTGTTTTACCTAAAATAGCAATAATCCCCCCCGTCATGTATTCGCAGGCGTTATCACCAGCACCTTCAACCACGGCAATCGTACCTGAGTTACGCACCCCGAAGCGTTCACCTGCGGTACCTGCAGCAAATAACTTCCCGCCCGTCGCACCATATAAGCAGGTATTACCAATAATCGTGGCTTCATGCGATTTAAATGCAGAGCCGATTGGTGGTCTGATGGCAATCTTGCCGCCTGTCATTCCCTTACCTACATAGTCGTTGGCATCGCCCGTTAAGTTGAGGTTAAGCCCACCTGCGTTCCATACTCCAAATGACTGACCAGCAGTACCCGTTAAGTAAAGGTTGATGGGTTGCCCTGCCATGCCTTGATTACCATAACGCAGTGCAATCTCACCGGATAAACGGGCACCAATCGAGCGATCAGTATTACGAATATCGTGATATAAATCGGCACCGCTTCGGCTTTCTATAGCTGGCAAGGCCTCTTCAATTAAGGTACTACTTAATTGAGCGGTATCAAACGGAGTATTGGGTTCGCTGCAATACACTGTTTTGCCTGCGATTGGTGTAGGCGCATGTAGTAGGCTGCTAAAATCAAGCTTGTTTTGTTTCGCGGTATGGCCGTTAATAACAGTTAGCAGATCAGTACGACCAATCAGATCGGTGAGCTGTTTTACCCCTAACTGAGCCAATAACTCACGGACCTCCTGACCTAAGCCGATGAAGTAGTTCATGACTTGTTCTGGTAAACCTTTGAAGAAATCACGACGCAGTTTTTCATCTTGGGTTGCTACCCCTGTTGCACAATTATTTAGGTGGCAAATACGTAGATATTTACAGCCTAACGCCACCATTGGGGCAGTACCAAAACCAAAGCTTTCAGCACCTAGAATTGCCGCTTTCACCACATCGAGACCGGTTTTTAAGCCACCATCGACTTGTAGGCGGATTTTATGCCGTAATCCGTTGGCCACTAATGCTTGTTGAGTTTCCGCTAACCCCAACTCCCACGGGCTGCCAGCATATTTTACAGAGGAGAGTGGGCTAGCACCAGTTCCGCCGTCGTAGCCAGAAATGGTGATGAGATCTGCGTAGGCTTTAGCGACACCTGTCGCAATCGTGCCGACACCTGGCTCTGAAACCAGCTTAACCGAAACCATGGCTTTAGGATTCACTTCTTTTAAATCAAAGATCAATTGGGCTAAATCTTCAATCGAATAAATATCGTGATGAGGTGGCGGTGATATTAATGTTACCCCGGGTACCGCAAAGCGCAGTTTAGCGATTTCAGTGGTGACTTTGTGACCCGGCAGCTGGCCCCCTTCTCCGGGCTTAGCACCTTGTGCCACTTTGATCTGAATAACATCGGCATTGACTAAGTAATGCGGCGTGACGCCAAATCGTCCTGAAGCCACTTGCTTAATTCGTGAGTTTCGCTCGCTGCCAAAACGACGTGGATCTTCGCCGCCTTCTCCTGAATTTGAGTAACCGCCCAAGCGGTTCATCGCAATCGCGAGTGCTTCATGGGCTTCAGGGCTGAGTGCACCAATAGACATCGCTGCGGAATCGAAACGCTGATAGAGTGCACTGGCTGCTTCGACTTGCTCTAGTGTGGTGGGGTTATCAGATTTCTTTAACGTTAATAAGTCACGAATCGCCGCTACTTGGCGTTCATTAACGATATTGGCAAACGCTAAGTAGTCGTTGTAAGCTCCTGATTTAACGGCCTTCTGTAGAGTGCTGACCACATCGGGGTTGTAGGCGTGGAATTCACCCCCGTGAACGTATTTTAGCAAGCCGCCATGTTCTATCGGCTTACGTTTTAGCCATGCTTTACGTGATAGGTTAAATAAATCTTGTTGGAAGTCGTCAAAGTTAGCGCCAGAAATTCGGCTTGAAACACCGCTAAAGCACAGTTCGATGATGTCTTCATGCAGACCAATCGCTTCAAAGAGTTGTGAACAACGGTATGAGGCAACAGTGGAGATCCCCATTTTAGACATGATCTTGTATAGACCTTTATTCATGCCATCGCGAAAATTCATCATCACATCACGGTATGGTTTAGATATTGCCCCATTATCGATCAGCTTACCCAGCGATTCATAAGCAAGGTATGGATAAACCGCGGTGGCACCAAAGCCAATGAGTACCGCAAATTGGTGTGGATCGCGCGCGGTTGCGGTTTCGATAATGATGTTGGCATCGCAGCGCAAATTCGTTGCCACTAGGCGATTTTGCACGGCACCGACGGCCATTGCGGCAGGGATCGGTAACTTATTTTTATCAATCCCACGATCGGATAATACGAGTAACACTGTACCACTGCGAACGAGGCGTTCAGCTTGGTCACATAAATCATTAATAGCTTGTCTGAGATCTTTTTCGCTTGGGTCGTAGTTAATATCGATAATGCTATTACGGTAATATTGGCTATCGAGCTCTAATAGTTGTACTAGATCTGAATACAGTAATATCGGTGAATTAAAGGCAACTCGGTAAGCGTGACCATCAGTTTCACAGAACACATTCATTTCACGACCAATACAGGTGGCGAGTGACATAACGTGCTTTTCACGCAGTGGATCTATCGGTGGGTTAGTCACCTGAGCGAACATTTGGCGGAAGTAGTCGGTAATAGCGCGCTCTTTTGAAGACAATACCGCCATAGGGGCATCATCACCCATTGAGCCTGTCGCTTCTTGACCGTTTTCGCCGACAACACGTAATACCTGATCTAACTCTTCGTGATTGACACCAAATAGTTTCTGATAAGTATTGAGCTCGTTGTCATCCAACGAGCGGCTGCCGACTTGATCGTTACCCAGCTCAGTAAAAGGGATTAACCGTTTAACGTGGCTGTCCATCCACTCTTTATAAGGGTGTCGTCCCATAAGTTCGTTGTCTATGTCGCTAGAATGCCAGATTTTACCGAACTTGGTGTCGATAACGAGCAGTTCACCAGGGCCAACACGGCCTTTTTCTGAGACTTCATCGGGAGCGTAATCCCAAATACCGACCTCTGATGCAAGGGTTATCAATTTGTCTTTTGTGATCACATAACGTGCAGGTCGCAGACCATTTCGATCAAGATTACAGGCGGCATAGCGCCCATCAGACATCACGATACCTGCCGGTCCATCCCATGGCTCCATGTGCATGGAGTTAAAATCATAGAAAGCGCGAAGTTCAGGATCCATATCAGGGTGATTTTGCCATGCTGGTGGCACTAACATGCGCATTGCACGGAATAGATCGAGACCACCAGCTAAAAACAGTTCTAGCATGTTATCTAAGCTAGATGAATCTGAGCCGGTTTCATTGATAAAAGGGGCGGCAGTTTGAAGATCGGGTAATAATGGCGAAGCAAATTTATAAGCGCGCGCACGCGCCCATTGGCGATTCCCCGCAATGGTATTAATTTCACCGTTGTGGGCCAAATACCGGAAGGGTTGTGCCAATGGCCAGCGTGGTTGGGTATTGGTCGAGAAACGTTGGTGGAATAAGCAAATAGAAGACTCTAAACGGAGATCACCAAGATCTGTGTAAAATCGTGGTAAATCTGCTGGCATACACAAGCCTTTGTAAACCGTGACTTGGCTAGAGAGGCTACAGATATAAAAATCAGAATCGTCAGTAATGCGTTTTTCAATGCGTCGGCGAGCAATATAAAGGCGACGATCTATGTCGCGAGGTTTCCAACCAGCTGGTGCATTGATAAATACCTGCTCAATATTGGGTAATGATTCTTTCGCAATAGGGCCGAGAACCTGATCATTGATAGGAACAGTACGCCAACCAGCAATAGACAATGTTTCTTTTGATAGCTCATCATTGATAATTGCGCGGGCTTGTTCGGCTCTAACTGGATCCTGACTAAGAAATAGCATGCCAATGGCAAACTCTCGTGCGAGTTTCCAGTCTTTTTCTTCGGCGATAATACGATAGAAGCTCTCGGGCTTTTTCATTAATAGCCCACAGCCATCACCGGTTTTTCCGTCGGCAGCAATGCCACCTCGGTGGGTCATACGATCCAATGCCGATATGGCGGTACGCACTAGCTTGTGACTAGTATCACCTTCAATATGGGCGATTAAACCAAAACCACAGTTATCTTTTTCCAGCGCTGGGTCATACAGTGTCATTGCAACTCTCCCTTGCTTCTGCTCATTTAAACAGTGTGACTGCATAAGTATGACAATCTTCCTGATCGTCTTTTCTGCTTATTGCGACATTTCAAGTTAACGATAAATTACAAAAAGGTCAAATTATCGTTACAGATCACATTTGAGTACTACCACAATATATATTTCTTATAAGTGTCTGGTTTTCAATTTTTTCATTTGAAAATCAAAGAATGTATTGGAGTTTTTGATGGTGATAACGGTCAGATACTAGCAAGAAAAAGAGCGGGTATTACCGACTTACTTCAAAGGTTCTAATTAGTGATAAAAAGTAAAACTGATTGTTTAAAGAAGGGGGGAGTAGTAAAAACAGTATACCGATAATGGGTATAGGTATAAAAAAACCAGCTCACTACGGAGCTGGTTGTTTAGTATATCTATTATGTTTGTTAATTAGGCTTGAGAGAGCATCAGTGAATCAGCTTTTGCTTCTAGGTTGGAGTTACCCATTAAGAAGTCATCAATCTCACGTGCACATTCACGACCCTCGTTGATACAACGTACCACCAAAGATTGACCAGTACGCATATCGCCTGCGGCAAAAACACCTTTCTGACTAGTTGCAAAACCCGTGGTTGCAACATTACCGCGCTCATCCAACTTAATATCTAGTTGAGCAATAACACCAGTTGATTCTGGATGTAAGAAGCCCATCGCTAAAAACGCCATATCACATGGAATGATACGTTCAGAGCCTGCAACTTCATCAAAACCAGGGCGTTCACCAGGTTTGGCTTCTTGCCACTGAATATCGGCGATACGCAATGCTTTTACATTACCCGCCTCATCACCGATGAACTCTTTAGTCAGAATATTCCAATGACGATCACAGCCTTCTTCATGCGAAGTCGATGTTTTCATGATCATTGGGTAAGACGGCCAAGGTTGATTCGTTGGACGCTGCCCAGGTGGAATTGGCATAATTTCCACTTGAGTAATACTTGCAGCACCATGACGGTTAGATGTACCCACACAGTCAGAACCGGTATCGCCGCCACCAACCACAACAATGTGCTTGCCTTTGGCGTGAATTTCTTCGGTTTTTATATCCATGTCGTTAGCACGGCGATTATTTTGCGCAAGGAATTCCATTGCAAAATGTACACCTTTTAACTCACGACCTGGAATCGGTAAATTACGCGGGACGGTTGAACCACCTGTTAGTAATACAACATCAAAATCTTGACGTAGTTGCTGAGCATTTACCGTGACACCAATGTGCGCATTAACTTCAAACTTAACACCAGCATCGCTCATTAAGTCGATTTTACGATCAATGATATCCATGCCTAATTTGAAGTCAGGGATCCCAAAACGTAATAGCCCCCCGACCTTTTCATCACGCTCAAAAACAGTTACGCAATGACCCGCACTGTTTAACTGCTCGGCAGCGGATAGACCTGCAGGACCAGAACCGATGATAGCAATGGTTTTCCCTGTACGTGTTCGTGGTGTTTTCGGTTTAGCATACCCTTCACGGTAGGCTGTTTCGACAATGGTTTTCTCGATATTACAAATCGTGATTGGATCTTGGTTGATACCCAATACACAGCCACTTTCACAAGGCGCTGGACATACACGACCAGTAAATTCAGGGAAGTTATTGGTTGAACTTAAAATGTTCCACGCTTCTTCCCAGCTATCACGGAAAACGGCATCGTTGAATTCTGGGATGATGTTACCAATCGGGCACGCGTTGTGACAGAAAGGTACGCCGCAATCCATACAACGTGATGCTTGAGTATTGATCTTATCGCCAAACTCGTCATTCAGAACAAATTCTTTGTTATCTTGAATACGAACGCTTGGATCTACCTTTTGTGGTAGCTCACGACCAAATTCTAAAAATCCTGTAGGCTTACCCATTTACGGCCTCCAACTCTTCCTTGTTTTCTGCTTCAGCTTTACGCTTTAGTAGTACAGCTTTGTAATCCCTTGGCATGACTTTCACCATCTTCTGAAGGTTTGCTTCAAAGTTAGATAGGAAGGTTTCTGCGACTGTACTGCCTGTCAGTTCAGCATGCTTGGTTAGCATGTCTAATAGCAAATCTTCGTCTTCTTGCTCGAGAGGATCAAGATCAACAAGTTCTGCATTTAGCTTGGTTTCGAAGTCCTCGAATTGGTCCCAAACATACGCGATACCACCGCTCATACCTGCTGCGAAGTTACGACCTGTTTGACCTAGAATAACGGCAATACCACCAGTCATATATTCACAACCGTGGTCACCGATTCCTTCAACAACCACTTTTGCGCCTGAATTACGTACACAGAAACGTTCACCCGCTAGACCGCGAATGTAAGATTCACCCGACGTTGCACCGTAGAAACAGACGTTACCTACAATGATATTGTCTTCAGGAACAATGTTAGATTTGCTGTTTGGATAAAGCACTATCGTGCCGCCAGATAAGCCTTTACCCCAGTAGTCATTGGCATCGCCTTCGACTTCAAAATTCACACCTTTCGCAAGGAATGCCCCAAAGCTTTGACCCGCTGAACCATTAAACTTCACGTTCATTGGCTGTGGTAGGCCTTGGTCTTTATAGATTTTTGAAATCTCGTTTGACAGCATAGTACCCGTACTACGGTCGGTATTGATGATGTCAAATTCAGCATCGACTTGCTTGCCCTGATATAACGCGGGGGCGGCAACGTCAATTAACTTACGGTCAAGTACATGTTCAAGATTGTGTTCTTGTTGGCGCTGATTATAGATACCATCGTCTTTACGAGGTGGCTCAATAAATAACACTGGGCTTAAATCAAGATTTTTGTATTTCCAATGGCCAATGTCACTACGGATTTTCAGTTTGTGAGATTGCCCCACCATTTCTTCAATGGTACGGAAACCAAGCTCAGCCATCACTTCACGTAACCCTTCAGCCATGTACTGGAAGAAAGTAACCACATCTTCAACACGACCGTCAAAACGCTCTCGCAGTGTTTTATTTTGCGTTGCGATACCAACAGGGCAGGTATTCTTATGACACTTACGCATCATGATACAGCCTTCAACAACCAGTGCTGCTGTTGCTACTCCCCATTCTTCAGCACCCAGTAGTGTTGCGACTGCAAGGTCGCGAGGGGTTTTCATCTGGCCATCAGACTGAACAACGATACGGTTACGTAAGCCGTTTTTCAGTAGTGTTTGGTGTGTTTCTGCAAGGCCAAGTTCCCACGGTAAACCTGTGTGGCGAATTGATGACATTGGTGATGCACCAGTACCGCCATCAAAGCCTGCAATAAGCACGACATCGGCTTTAGCCTTCGCAACACCTGATGCAATCGTACCTACGCCTGCTTCTGATACGAGCTTGACGTTAACACGTCCTGCGCGGTTAGCATTTTTCAAATCGTAGATCAGCTGTGCTAAATCTTCGATAGAATAGATATCGTGGTGTGGTGGCGGGGAAATTAGACCGACCCCTGGTGTTGAGTGACGTGTTGCACCAATCCAGTCGTCGACTTTGTCACCCGGCAGCTGACCGCCTTCACCTGGTTTCGCGCCTTGTGCCATCTTGATTTGCAGCTCATCAGCATTACTCAAGTAGTATGAGGTTACGCCGAAACGACCTGATGCAACTTGCTTGATAGCTGAACGTTCCCAATCACCGTTGTCTTTCTTATCAAAACGAACAGGGTCTTCACCACCTTCGCCTGAGTTAGATTTAGCACCGATGCGGTTCATTGCAACAGCAAGGGTAGAGTGGGCTTCGTGAGAGATAGAACCAAAGCTCATCGCACCAGTAGCAAATCGCTTCAAGATGCTTTCAATTGGCTCAACGTCAGCCAGTGGTATAGCACCTGTTGGGCTTTTTATGAATTCAAGCTGACTACGCAATGTTGCGGCGTTGTCGCCTTGTGCATCAACAGCATGGCAATACTCTTGGAATTGCTTGTAATCTTTACCGCGTGTTGATTGCTGAAGCAGCGAAATTGTTTCAGGGTTAAACAGGTGTTTTTCACCACGTTGTTTCCACTGATATACGCCACCCACATCCAGCATTTGAATTGGGATTTCGCGAGTAGGATAACCAACACGGTGACGAATTAGCACTTCTTGTGCGATGTCATCAATGGTTAAACCTTGAATACGAGAAACAGTACCTGTGAAGTATTTATCGACAACAGATTTACTGATACCCAGCGCTTCAAATATCTGTGCGCCATGGTATGACTGTAAGGTAGAAATGCCCATCTTCGAGAAGATCTTAAGCAGACCGCCATTCACACCTTTACGGTAATTATTGAATAGTGCATCTGTTGATAACTCAGGGTCTAACTTACGCTTTTTCTGCAGATCAACCAGTGTCTCTGTCACTAGGTAAGGGTTAATGGCATTGGCACCATAACCGACAAGTGTTGCAAAGTGGTGGGTTTCTCGTGCATCACCGGTTTCGATAATGATGTCACATTTCGCACGTAACCCTTTACGTATTAGGTGGTGGTGAACGGCACCCACTGCCAGCATGGCAGGAATAGCAGCATGGTTAGAGTTAACGGCACGGTCGGTCAGGATGATAATGGAATAACCATCGTTAACCGCATCTTCTGAATATTGGCAAATACGCGTAAGGGCGCGTTCTAGTTTGCCTTGCTCTCCGTTAGCACGGAATACGATGTCGAGCGTTTTAGCTTGTAAGTGCTCTTTATCGATAGCCCGCAGCTTTTCAAGTTCAGCATTTGAAAGAACGGGTGATTCTAACTCTACTTTTTGGCAGTGTTCAGGTGTTTCAGTCAGTAGGTTCTGATCTTTACCAAGGTAAGTATTCAGCGACATAACCATACGCTCACGGATCGGGTCGATCGGTGGGTTAGTTACCTGAGCAAAAAGCTGCTTAAAGTAGTTAGATAGATGCTGAGACTGATGCGATAGAATCGCGAGTGGCCAGTCAGCACCCATTGCACTGAGTGGTTCATAACCGGTTTTTGCTAAAGGAACGATAATTTCGTTCACTTCTTCAGAGCTCATACCAAACGCTTGTTGATGATGCAGCAAACGTTCTGGTGTTGGCTGGTGGTGCATGTTGTCGGCTTCAGGCAGGGCCTTTAAGGTCAATAGGTTGTCTTTAATCCATTGCTCATATGGCTGCGCCGTGGCGATGCTGTCTTTGACTTCTTCGTCAGAGATGATGCGACCTTGCTCTAAATCGGCAACAAAAATGCGACCCGGTTGTAGACGACCACGGAATTGAACATTCTCAGGATCAATTTTTACAACGCCAGATTCCGATGCCATAACCAAGAAATCATCTTTGGTCACAGTATAACGAGAAGGACGAAGACCATTACGGTCAAGCGTTGCACCTACTTGAACACCATCAGTGAAACAAACAGAAGCCGGACCATCCCATGGTTCCATAACATTTGCGTGGTATTGATAGAACGCACGTCGTTTGGGATCCATGCTCTTGTTTTCTTGCCATGCTTCAGGAATCAGCATCATAAGCGCATGTGGCAAGCTACGGCCAGAAAGCACTAACAGTTCTAACGCCATATCGAAGTTGGAGGAATCTGAACTGCCTTCCTGACAAATCGGCAATAACATATCGATTTCTTGTTGGCTGAATAGATCCGATTCAAGAATCGCTTCACGTGCCTTCATCCAGTTCAAATTACCACGTACAGTGTTAATTTCACCGTTGTGAGCAATATAACGGAAGGGTTGGGCCAGACGCCAGCGAGGGAAAGTATTGGTCGAGAAACGCGAGTGCACCAATGCGAGTGCAGTCACCATACTTGGATTCTGGAGGTCTAAGAAGTATTGAGGTACTTGCTCTGTTGTTAGCTGACCTTTATAGACCAATGTTTTATAAGACAATGAGTTAATATAGAAGTCATCGCCAATATTTGAAATGCTTTCAAGGCAAACACGCACTGTATAGTTACGAAGTACATACAGCTTACGCTCTAGAATTGCGGGATCTAGGTTTGCGCCACCAGTAATAAACACATGTTCAAACTGTGGTTCAGTGCTAAGAGGGTCTTCACCGATCATGGAGTTATCGACTGGTAATACACGATAGCCAATCACTTCTAGATCAAGTCGCTTTGCATTTCGTTCTAAAATGTCACGACACTGCGAACGTTTGTGCTCATCTTTCGGGAACAGCACAACACCCACACCGTATTTATCAAATGACGGTAGTTTAATGCCTTGTTTTACTGTTTCTTCCAGTAAAAATTCATGCGGCTTTTGTAAAAGAATACCGGCACCATCACCACTACAAGGATCACAACCTTGGCCGCCACGGTGCTCCATACGAGCTAACATGTCGAGCGCTTGTGTTACGATCTCATGGGATTTACGGTTTTTAAGGTGGGCAACAAAGCCGATACCACAGGCATCGTGCTCTAATTCGGGTACATAAAGTCCCTGCGCGTTAAGCTCTTGATCTGACATTGATACATCCTTCCAGTTTCAACAAGCCCTTATCCAAAGGCTTGGTTATCCCTAATTTTATAATCACATTCTCAATGAGCTTTATATTGGACGTCTTGTCCAGCGTCGTTGAGTTGCGTGTTTGCTGTGGGATGAAGTTCTTACTTTCAATAGCAAACTAAATGTTGGAGTGTTTTCATTCTGGTATGTGAAAACACTGCAGTCCTTCCTATTTAGCAACATAAATCACTATTAGAATAGCTGATTACATCACATATGTTGTGCATAAATTGCACACAAGTGTAACTATCCTACAGTTTTGATACTTTAATTACCAACAATAAATAACACATAAAGAGCATAAATTATTTCATTTAGTGCATTTATAATTCGCCAATGTGCGTGTTTATTCGATAATGCTTATCATTGTGAATATCTTACTGAATGATATTGATCGCGGTGTTTAGAACATTAGACTTTAGTCGGAGAGGGGGACGCACTTTTTGTCGTTTTTTATCAACAAAGGGGTAATGACGTGCTAGCTTCTTTGAGTTATACGTTTTTTCTTGTTTTGGCACAAATTCCATTTTGAGGCTTAATGTTAATCTGCGCCGCCGTAAACAGGTTTATCTTTCTTATTGGAACGATAATAAACGCTAGGTGATATGATGCAACTGCACGAATTAGTCAATACCTTTGGGCAAGATTTACAACGACGTTATGGAGAGAAAGTACATAAACTGTCTTTGCATGGTGGTTTTAGTTGTCCAAATCGTGATGGCACGATTGGGCGAGGAGGTTGTACCTTTTGTAATGTCGCTTCTTTTGCTGATGAGCAAGCACAGTATATACCTATTCGTCAGCAGTTGGCGCAACGTGCAGTCAACACCGATCGTGCTAACCGTTATTTAGCGTATTTTCAGGCGTACACCAATACTTACGCTGAAGTGCAGTTGTTGAAAAACATGTATGAAGAAGCGCTACAAGCAGCCAATATCGTCGGCTTGTGCGTGGGTACGCGTCCAGATTGTGTGCCAGATGCAGTGCTGGAGTTACTGGCGAGTTATTGCGAGCAGGGCTATGAAATTTGGCTTGAGCTTGGATTACAAACCGCGAACGATAAGACATTAAAGCGTATTAATCGAGGCCATGATTTTGCGTGTTATGAGAACATCACCAAACGTGCCCGTGCAATGGGCATTAAAGTGTGTACCCATCTTATTGTTGGCTTGCCGGGTGATACCAAAGAAGACAATTTAGAGACACTGAAACGTACTATTGATGTGGGGACGGATGGAATCAAATTGCACCCACTCCATATTGTCGAAGGCAGTATTATGGCGAAAGCGTGGAAGGCTAATCGCCTCGAAGCGTTGAGTTTAGAAACATATACTGAAATTGCCGCTGAAATGATCCGCCTTACGCCACCAGAAGTGGTTTTTCATCGCGTATCAGCCAGTGCTCGTCGTCCTACGTTACTGGCTCCGACTTGGTGTGAAAATCGTTGGTTAGCCATGATTGATATTGGTAAATACCTTGATCAACATGGTGCGCAAGGCTCTGCATTAGACAATTCATTTATTTATCAGCCGATATTACCTAAAAAATCATAACATATGGTAGATTATTGATAGTTCAAGTAGTTAATAATCATACATATTCGATCTTACTGGCTTGAACATTAACTTTCCCCTTAATGTATTTGGCCGTATTTTTCTGATGTGGATGTTCGATGAATTGCAGTCGTAGGTTTATTCTTCTTATTCTATTTTTTAGCCCATCTGCTTGTTGGGCTTTAATCTCTTCTGCTGACTTCGATAGTCCGATTCTGATGTTTACAGCAGTGATCTTAGCTATTTCTATTGGCGGTGCTTTTTTAGCGCTGATTCTTCATAATATTCGTTTATCTTCATTTAAAAAAATCCAAGCTAACCTTAATTACTTGCCTGTAGGAGCCGTTATTGTAAGAGGCAATGATGGCTCATTACTTTATGCCAATAAAGCGTGCCGTGAATTAATCGGGGTTAGAAAAGTCGGCAATAGTTATATTTATCCAGATCATATCGAGCCCCAAATGCTATATGACTTTTTGCGTCCTTATAGTAATGAAACAGGTTTTAGAGATTGGGGGAAAGAGCTGATATTGTCAGAGCATTTAGGCACGAAGTTAAAAATATCAGGTCAACGTATCCGTTTTAAACGTAAAATGGCATGGTTACTGTATCTATATGAACCGCAACAGCACAATGTTGTTCAAAGTAAAATTGAACAAGAACAACGCGTATTCCAAAGTGTTTTAAACTCCCTGTCTGAATTAGTGTATTTTCAAGATAATGCCGACCGAATAATTGGCACCAATAAAGCCTTCGATCGTTTTTGGCGAGGTAGGCTCAATGACGGTTTGATTGATAGCGAAGAAGCTTCGTTTTCTAGTAACAATTCAACGCATACTTGGACGACATCACCAGAAGGTTGTAGCCGATTATTAGAAACCAATAAAACGTTATTGATTGGTGATAATAGTGAGGTTATTGGTACGCTTGGGATCAGTCATGACGTAACTGATTGGCATGAAATGCAAGAAAGTCTTAAGACTGAAATTGAAAAGCGTGAAGTGACAGAGCAGACATTAGCGCAACGTAATAATTTATTGGATACGATTTTAAGCGCGAGCCAAGACCCTATTGGATTGTTTAACCAGCATTGGGTTTATGTTGGCTGTAATGAGTCGTTCGCCCACTCGTTGGGATACACCACTGAAACCTTACTGGGAAAAGTCGTTTCGGATGTGCTTGACTCTGATAAGTGGGAGCTTTGTCGTCCCATAGATGAAGAAGTCATGGCAAAGGGCATTACCATTAAAACAGAAGATTACGTCATTCTTGAAGATGGCACTCCTATTTGGTACGAAGTGGCAAAATCGCCTTATCGAGATCCAACCGATAACTCCGTCGGTGTATTGGTGATGGCGCGTGATGTAACAGAACGTAAAGCGACTGAACAGCAATTAGCCGATGCAATTATGGACTTACAAGAATTGAGCTTTATCGATAGTTTAACCAAAGTAGCTAATCGACGAAGTTTTGATGAACAATTACGTAAGCTGTGGCATGGCCATGTTCGAGAGCAACAGCCACTTACCCTTATTTTATGCGATATCGATTACTTTAAAGCCTTTAATGATAACTACGGGCATCAACAAGGTGATATTGCATTACAAGAAGTCGCGAAAGTGCTTCGTAATGTGGTACAGCGAGGCACCGATGAAGTGGCACGTTATGGTGGCGAAGAGTTTGCTTTTTTATTACCAAATACCGATTTAAAAGGGGGAGAAATCGTCGCGGCGAATATTCATCAAGAATTAGCCAGCAAAGGCTTAACGCACGGCTATTCTAACGTCGCCAATAGACTAACAGTAAGCTTAGGCATTGCGTCGGTTATCCCCTTACCATCTCAAGATTATGGCGATTTAGTCGGCATGGCGGATGTGGCATTGTATAAAGCTAAAGCTGCAGGCCGAAATTGTTCAATGTCGATATCTGACAGCGATGATTTTTAATCGCGTTAATAAGCTCTAATTAGCCTGCGAGAGCAGGTTTTTTTATGGGTTAAATATAACATTCGAGCATAACTGTGGTACTTATCCTTTGGTTCTGTCACCGCACAAGATATTATTAAATGAAGCACTTCTAGGTTGTGGGTTAAATAATGAAACAAATCAAAGTCCTGGCTCAGTTCTATGTCGACTTGTTAGTTAAGTTAGGCATAGTGCGATTCAGCTTATTATTAGCATTGGCGCTTGTGGCCTTGGCTGTTGTTGTTCAAGTAGGGGTAACTCTCGCACTACAAGGTGAAGTGCATAATATCGATATTGTGCGTTCGGTATTCTTTGGTTTATTGATCACGCCTTGGGCTGTTTACTTTTTATCGGTGGTCGTTGATCAGTTGGAAGATTCTCGCCAGCGTTTATCTAAATTGGTCAGTAAATTAGAAGAAATGCGCTCTCGCGACATGCAGTTAAATACGCAGCTTCAAGTGAATATCACGCAACTAAATCAAGAGATTGAAGAGCGAGAAAAAGCGGAAGAAGCCCGTGAAATAGCCATGCATGATTTAGAAAATGAAGTCTATCAGCGTGAAAATGCGCAGTTAGAACTTGCAGAGCAAAGCGCATTACTCAAATCTTTCTTAGATGCATCTCCGGATCTTATTTACTACCGTAATGAGAAAGGTGAATTCTCTGGTTGTAACCGAGCAATGGCAGAGCTCACGGGAAAAACTGAAAAAGGATTAGTTGGGTTAACCCCATGGGATGTATATAGCGAAGAAGCGGCGATAAAAATTGTTGAAACGGATGAGCAAGTTTTTCAGAAAAACGTATCGCTGACTTACGAACAATGGTTGGAATATCCCGATGGTCGAAAAGCCATTTTTGAATTACGAAAAGTCCCGTTTTACCGCCGTGATGGTCGACGTTTAGGCTTGATGGGATTCGGTCGAGATATTACAGAGCGTAAGCAATACCAAGACGCACAAGAAAAAGCGAGCCGAGATAAAACCGCATTCATTTCGACGATTAGCCATGAATTACGTACCCCGTTAAACGGTATTGTCGGTTTGAGCCGAATGTTACTTGAAACGCCGTTAAATGATGAGCAGCGTGGTTATATGCGTACCGTTCACGTGAGTGCAATAACGTTAGGTAATATCTTTAATGACATCATCGATATGGATAAGTCAGATCGCCGTCGTTTAGAATTGATGCCTAAACCGCTTGATTTCAATGAGTTCATCACTGAAATGGAGAATATTTCAAATTTGATGGCTGAACAAAAAGGCTTACGTTTTGACTTGGAACGATTAACTAAACTACCCGCTTTTATCGAAGTCGATAGCACTCGTTTACGTCAGGTATTGTGGAACTTGATTGGCAATGCGACTAAATTCACCAAAGAAGGTGGTGTGATTTTATCGGTGAGCAGCGAAATTTTTGAGCATGAGGCCGAAATTACCTTTGACGTTGAAGATAGCGGCATTGGGATTCCAGCGTCTGAAGTCGATAAAATATTTGCTATGTATTATCAGGTTAAGCAAGGTAGCGACAATTTACACGCGGTAGGTACGGGCATAGGTCTTGCTGTTTCTCGTCAGTTGGTGCAGCTCATGGGCGGCGATATTTTGGTTACGTCTGATATCGGTGAAGGCAGTACTTTTACTGTTACCATTAGAGTGCCATTAGTTGAGGCTGTCGTTGAAGAAGAAATCATGCCAGTGGTACCTCAAGCCAGTTTGAGTATTTTCATGGTTGAAGATATTGAACTGAACATTACTGTTGCGAAAGCGTTACTGGAAAGCTTAGGGCATGAAGTAACGGTTGCGATGCGTGGTGATGAAGCATTGGCTATGTTCGATCCTGAAGCTTTCGATCTTGTGTTACTTGATATTCAATTACCGGATATGACTGGGTTTGATGTAGCGCAAGCGCTGCGTAAAAAGTACGATTATTTACCAGCATTAGTCGCGTTAACCGCTAATGTGATCAGTGATAAAAACGAGTACATTGAAAAAGGTATGGATGAGGCGCTAAGTAAGCCTCTGAGTGTCAAAGCGATTACTGATGTTATTCAGCGATTAGTACTGACCTGTCCGCTTGATGGTTTTGATGACGACGAAGAGATCGAAACAATTGAGCCGGTTTCAGATATTCAACCAGCCGTCGTGGTAGAACATTCAAATAATGAGATGTTTAATCAATTACTCGATTTAGAGATGCTTGAGTCTTATGTTGAAATTGTCGGCACCAAACCAGTACATGAAAGTATTGCGATGTTTGAAAAGATGATGCCAGACTATATAGCAATTCTTGACTCTAATATGACAGCGAAAGACAAAGATGGGATTAAGTTTGAAGCTCATAAAATTAAAGGTGCCGCGGGTTCTATCGGTTTAAAGCATATCCAGCAAGTCGCTCAAAAGGCACAATCACCAGAACTTCCAGCATGGTGGGAAAACATTAATGATTGGGTTGATGAGATTAAAAATGGTTATGCGCATGATCTGAATGTATTACGCGAGTGGGTAGCTGAACAGGAGAAAGCTAAATGAAAAAATGGATGAAACTGAGTGGCATTATTGCATCGACCGTTGTGCTTGCGGCTTGTGCTAATCAAGATAGCCAGCAAGACAATACGACTGCTGTGGTCGTACCGATAGAGCAAGCCGATGATGCATTAACGATAGAAGATGTGTCGATTGCTTTATACAGTGAGATTTGGCTAAACAGCATGCCAATGATTGAAGATGAAGGTAGCGTAGGGATTGGCGCTAGTTCTACTGCTAAAGGTCGTTTACTCGCATCTATTCAACTACTTTCTCCTCAAAGTGACGCTTTATATCAAGGGATTAAAGTAAAGCAAATCGTCTTAAAGAATGCAGAGCAACAATGGCTATTAACGGCTAACGACGATAATGATTTTGATGTCCATATTATGGAACAAAGCTATTTGCAAAATAGTGTGGGTGAAAACGGTGAGAGCTATCAGAGTGGCGTTGAATTTATGCTGCGTGATGGGCCTAGTTGGGCACCAGAAAGTGTAGTTGATGTGATGGTTACACTGGTTAAAAGTGGCAAGGAATATACGATTACACAACGTGATGTGATGGTTAACCAAGTATTTTAACGGCAGTGTTCTAACGACAGAATGATAAAAAAAGAAAAAGGCTCCTATTGGAGCCTTTTTTCGCTACTTGCTAAAGACTTGGTAAAAACGAAGCGCTTTTATCCTTGAATCATTGGCACAATAGTCGAATTATTCTTCGTTTAGATCACCGCAGAAACGGTAACCTTCACCATGAATCGTTGCAACGATTTCAGGTGTATCAGCAACAGATTCAAAGTGCTTACGGATACGACGAATAGTTACGTCAACCGTACGGTCGTGAGGCTTAAGTTCACGACCAGTCATCTTCTTCAGAAGATCGCCACGCGTTTGAATTTTGCCTGGGTTTTCACAGAAGTGAAGTAAAGCACGGAATTCAGAACGAGGAAGCTTAAATTGGTCACCACTTGGGCTAACCAAAGAACGGCTGTTGATTTCTAAAGACCAACCATTGAACTCATAACGCTCTACCAATTTCTTATCTTCAGTTGGTAGACCTTGGTTCATCGCACGTGTCAGTAAGTTACGCGCACGAATAGTTAACTCTCTAGGGTTGAATGGTTTAGTGATGTAATCATCAGCACCAATTTCAAGACCTAAAATCTTATCCACTTCGTTGTCACGACCTGTCAGGAACATAAGAGCCATATCACCTTGCTCGCGAAGTTCACGTGCTAGTAATAAACCATTTTTACCTGGTAGGTTGATGTCCATGATAACAAGGTGAACGGGGTGCTCAGAAAGCATCTGGTGCATTTCAGCGCCGTCATTGGCTTCAAAGACAGTGTAACCCTCAGCTTCAAAAATGCTCTTCAGGGTATTACGTGTTACGTGCTCGTCTTCTACAATTAGAATGTGAGGGGTTTGCATTGGCTGTACCTAATTTACTAAAACGGAATCTGGTCAAAAACAGAATAGTTAAATTCTATAAAAAAAATTCACATACAGGCAAAGTATTAGACAAAATACATAATTTTTCACTTTAAAAGCGGCCTGTTTGGTACGCCATCCATAAATTCAATACGTTTTTGTGTCGCAACTGTGTTGAAAAACCCGATTCTCTGTGGGTACTGGCTACAATCTCCCTTGGATGGCGATGATTGTAAGCACTTAACAGCTCGCTAACAATATAGGGTCTTTGTTTCGATGTCGATTTTTAGATGTTTATTGATTTATATCAAATTGAATGAGGGTGCACTACGTTTGTTTAGAGTGTTTAACATTCGCTACAAATTTCAATGTCATAAAATGAATGAATCAACGTAAGTGTAAAACAAAATCGCTTTGGCGAAAATATCAAAACATTACCTTCGAGGCAAGGCAACACCCTGTTTACCATTGCTTTGCAATTCTAACAGCTTTTAATCCGAGAAGCATTGTTCTTACTCATTCTGATAACGTTAAGAGAAATATTGCGCTGGAAAAGAATCTCATCATGTTAACAGATGCATGGATGCCTATATCTTGTCGCTCTCTGGATAGGTGTTGGACAGAGCCGAGCTTTGCTGTTGATTTACCCTATAAACAAGCATTTGAGTTAGCGGCAACGTTTGAACAAAATGCAATCTATTGGGTTGAAAACAATAGACTTTATCTGGTTCCTGTTTTACTAAAGGGCATTGAAACACAAAATCTCGGTAAATGGTCTACCTTTTTCTACACTTAATTGAGAAATGAGATCTTAAAGTGGCATAAATAGAATAAGAAAATAGGGCTATTTAGTTATAAAAGGAGTTAGAGATGAACGATCTATTACCCGATTTGTGTGATCACTACGAGCAAGATGTCCGCTGGTTACCTCTTGTGTTAAATGACTATGGCGGAAAAAAAATATTTTATGGTGAGGTGGTAACCTTACGTTGTTTTGAAGATAACAGTTTAGTTCGCGATATTGTGTCTCAAGACGGCACGGGGAAAGTACTGTTTATTGATGGGCATGCTTCTTATAACGGCGCATTACTGGGTGATCAGCTAGCATTGCTTGCCGTGAAAAATGGTTGGCAAGGAATTGTTATTAATGGCACTGCTCGTGATGTAGGCACTCTCGCGACCTTAGAGCTTGGCGTAAAAGCTTTAGGTACATGCCCATACAAAACCGTGAAACGTCAAACGGGTGATATGAATGTCACCATGACTGTCGCGCATACTATGATCTATCCAGGCGATTACTTGTATGCAGATCTTAATGGGATATTGCTGAGTAAACAGCCATTAGATTTATCAGTACCTTAATGGTCATATTTAGGATGGAATGATCCGTTTACAGGTGTGGTGTTTTGCTGGCTGGATTAATAGAAAAGTCATGACTCAAAAGGTGGCTTGATATTGAACTAGAAGCGAAACCCAATCCCCAGTTGATAAATCTGCTCAAGTGCTTCGTAATCAACGGTCGCTCTTAGATTTACTTTGTCAGTCACATCATATTGGCTTGTAATCTCTACGCCATAGACAGTATCACGCTCGACAACTTCAGAGGTAACCGCACTTTGTAAGCTGACCTTTGGGCTCAGGTTATAAGCCACTCCAGATAGCATTCCTCGGCTCGCAGATTTTGTATCATTACCTGATGATAAGCGAGTGCTTAAATAGAGCTGTAAATTCCCATTTAACGAATATGAATATCCGCTATCAATTTGCCAAAGGTCAAATTGTTCGATGGAATTTGACTGAGATGTCATAAACCAGCCTGATGATGAATGTTCATCACCAATTAACCCCAGAAATGCGTTCTTTTCTGCAGCTGTTGTTGGTAATGCCACTACCAGCAGGGCTAATGTGATCAACAATTTTTTCATTGCGCCACCGCCACTGTTCTTAGTTTTGATTGTGTTTATTGATATTAGGACAGAATTATCGGTTTTGATATTTCATTTACACTTAAATGCGTTCGAGTGCATAAAACATGATCCTGCCCGAATTATCAATTGTCGCTTATGCCATTTTGCATGAATTTTTATGTCATACGTAGACGATGTACACTTCTATAGGGATAGACATCTTCATATTGACCGTGCGTTATATTTTTCTGTAAATACTGCCAATATTTAGCTTCAAATAAATCACTGTGTAATTCATTAAATAAGGCTTTAACTTTGGGGTTTATCAGTAAAAAAGTACGGAATTCTTCAGGGAATACGTCGTAAATACCCACGCTATACCAAGGCTCAGCAGACATCTCATCTTCAGGCGTTCGTGGCTCTGGAATTTTACGGAAATTCATCTCCGTCATATAGCTGATTTCGTCATAATCATAAAATACGACACGTTTATGACGCGTTACCCCAAAATTTTTGAATAGCATATCGCCTGGGAAAATATTAGCCGCGGCGAGTTGTTTAATTGCTTTTCCATATTCATCAACGGCATCGCGAAGGTCATCATCATTCGCTTGTTCTACATAAATATTGAATGGGATCATTCGACGTTCCATGTATAGATGGCTAATAATGATTTGGTCTGACGTTACTTTGATTATCGAGGGAGCAACAGCCAATAGTTCTGCTAATAACTCATCACTAAAGCGATGGCGTTCAAATGTAAAATGTCGGTATTCCTGAGTATCAGCCATACGACCAACACGATCATGCTCTTTTACAAGTTTATATTTTTCTTTAACCGTGGCATGACTAATATCTTTTTGTGGCGCAAATTTATCTTTAATTATTTTAAAAACAAAATCGTAAGATGGCAGGGTGAACACTGACATAACCATCCCTTTGATACCTGGGGCGGTAACAAATTGATCATCAGAATTGTCTAGGTGGGTTAAAAATTCACGGTATAGCTCTGTCTTGCCGTGTTTTTGGCACCCTATTGCAGTATATAACTCTGCATTCGTTTTATTGGGAATAAGGTTCGATAAAAAGCGAACAAGCGCACCAGGAGCAGGTGCGTACACCATGAAGTAAGAGCGCGCAAAACCAAAGATAATACTCGCATCGTTCACATGGCAGATGCAGGCATCGACGTATAACTGTTTATTACTGTTATTGAGTACAGGTAATACCAAAGGAATGGTTTGGTATTGCCCATCATGGTTTAGTGTTATTTTTCCAATCAAGTAAGCCGCTTTATTTCTATAAAATGGCTCGCGAATGAGCTCTAACGAGGTGTCATCATTAAATGCCGTCCCGAACTCTTGCTTCAGGTGGTTGATGATGAGCTTGGTATCACGTTGTTTGTCTTCCCATACTTGGGTAAAGGGCGTGTCGTCTAAAACACGATCGAACAAAGACGTTAAACCTGAGTGAGCATGGTAGATGCGAGTCAACTGAGTGGGATAAGTTGGGATCCGGTTTTCTTGCGAGCTATGAACGAAGAGTTTATCTCGATTGATATTACGATGTTCAAAAATACGACAATAAACGGAGTTAAAAAAACTTTCTGCAATTTCATATCGTGGATAATCTAACAGTAAATTTTCATACGATGATTTAACGGCCATTAAAAATGAGCGATTGGCGTAGCGTTCACCGAGCATTATCTGAATCTGGCTCGTCACTAACCCGACATGATGGTCATAAAAACTGATTCGTTTTTTTAACGCCAAATGAACGGAAGACCAATCTTGTTGTTCAAATCGCTCTTGAGCACCTGCGGTTACGTCAAGAAATCGACCATACATAGCATCGAAGCCTTGCAAAATGGTATGGGCTACAAGCTGTTCCATTGCTGCTGTCATCCGGTTCCCTCCGAATCATTATTGTTTTTGTATTAGATTAACTATGCAACGGGGAGACACGAACTGCAATTAAATCTGTTTGTTTTTTATACTTTTTCGGTATAACACATCAATATGTATTCAAGCCCGTATTTATAAAGAATTTTAAGTATAAAGTTAAAACATTGTTGACTCTCGATGTGGGGTAAGGTAAATCTAAAGTAATTGAGAGAATTGAGTAATTCAAAATACATTATGTTTAACGTTATCAGCACAACCACAACCATTATTATTACTGGCACGATTATTCGTGTTGGTGCGGGCTGATACGCATAAGATTCTTAAAAAAAGCCCGCACTTCTTATTAGATGCGGGCTTTTTTTTTAACTTTTTAAAACGAAATAGATTTGAACATTACTGCAGCTGTTAATTAGCGAGGTAATGAATAATTAAGGAAGTCGGGAGTAGGGAATGCGGGTATTTAAGTTTGGTGGTTCATCTTTATCAGATGCAGAACGATTTTTACGAGCGGCAGATATTATTGCCAATAATGCGCAACAGGGTGATGTGTCTGTCGTGCTTTCAGCGCCAGGAAAAGTAACAAACAAGTTAGTTTCGGTAATAGATAGCACCGTAAAAACTGGCGACGCTGATCTTCAGGTCGCTGATTTAGAAGCTGTATTTAATGAATTGTTTTCTGGACTTAAAGCGTTAGTGCCAAGCTTTGATAAGGATTTGGTTGATGCAAAGCTGGCGAGTTCGTTAGGTCAACTTAAGCAGTATGTACACGGTATGAAGTTATTAGGTTTATGCCCTGATAATGTGTACGCAAAAATCATCAGTAAAGGTGAGCGCTTATCTATTGTTACGATGAAAGCACTGCTGGAAGCTAAAGGTCAACCAGCGAGCTTAATTGATCCTGTTGCTTACTTGCTTGCCCAGGGCGATTACCTCGAAGCACATGTTGATATCGAAGTGTCGACGCAAAATTTCAAACGAAACCCGCTACCGGAAGGTCACGTTAATATTATGCCTGGCTTTACTGCTGGTAATAGTGATGGTGAATTAGTAACGCTAGGGCGTAATGGTTCCGATTATTCTGCAGCAGTATTAGCAGCGTGTCTTCGTGCTGAGTGCTGTGAAATCTGGACTGATGTTGATGGTGTCTATAGTTGCGATCCGCGCATTGTGCCTGATGCTCGTTTACTTAAATCCCTAAGTTACCAAGAAGCGATGGAGCTATCTTATTTCGGTGCGTCGGTTCTACACCCGAAAACAATCGCGCCGATTGCCCAGTTCCATATTCCTTGCTTAATCAAAAACAGTTTTAGTCCACAAGGTGCTGGTACACTAATCGGTCTTGATACCGGTGAAGATAACTTGGCGATTAAAGGTATTACCACGCTTAAAAACCTGACCATGGTCAACGTATCGGGTCCAGGCATGAAAGGCATGGTTGGCATGGCGGCACGTGTCTTTGGTGCGATGTCGATTTCTGGTGTGTCAATTGTACTGATTACGCAATCATCGTCTGAATACAGTATTAGTTTCTGTATCGAAAGTGACGATAAAGTTTTAGCGCAACAAGCGCTACAAAACAACTTCGAATTAGAATTAAAAGATGGCCTCTTAGAGCCTATCGAGTTTGTCGATGATTCCGCCATAGTGACATTAGTGGGTGACGGCATGCGTACATCGCAAGGGGTTGCTTCACGTTTCTTTACCTCTTTAGCTGAAGTTAACGTGAATATTATCGCGATAGCTCAAGGCTCTTCTGAACGTGCAATCTCTGCGGTTATCCCGGCAACTAAAGTGGCTGAAGCGGTAAAGGCATGTCACGAAAACCTGTTTAACAGTAAGCACTTCCTTGATGTATTTGTGATTGGTGTGGGTGGTGTTGGCGGTGAGTTGGTTGAACAGATTCGTCGTCAGCAAGTAAAACTCGCCGAAAAAGGCATTGTTATCCGTGTTTGTGGTTTAGCAAACAGCAAAGGCTTGCTACTTAACAACAATGGTATTTCACTGGAAAACTGGCGTGATCAGGTGGGAGTGGCGAATGAGCCATTAACACTAGCCCGTATGATCCAATTGGTTCAGCGCCACCATATTATTAACCCTGTCGTGATTGATTGTACGTCTGATCAAGGTATTGCAGAGCAGTATGTTGATTATCTCGCAGCAGGTTTCCACGTTATTACACCAAATAAAAAAGCCAATACCGCGAGCATGGCGTATTACCATCAATTACGTCAGGCGGCACGCTCTACGCGACGTAAATTTATGTACGACACAACGGTTGGTGCTGGTTTACCAGTTATTGAAAACTTACAGAATTTGCTGTCTGCAGGTGATGAGCTTTCGCGTTTCTCTGGCATTCTGTCGGGCTCATTATCTTATATCTTCGGTAAGTTAGATGAAGGTATGAGTTTTAGTGATGCAACTACGGTGGCTCGTGAAAATGGCTTTACTGAGCCAGATCCTCGTGATGATTTATCGGGTATGGATGTCGCACGTAAACTGCTTATTCTAGCGCGTGAAACGGGCTTAGCATTAGAACTGGAAGATGTTGTCGTCGAGCAGGCATTACCGCCAGGTTTTAATGCAGAAGGCTCTATTGATGATTTCATGGCTCGTTTGCCAGAAGCGAACGCTTACTTTGAACAGTTATCGGCAGATGCGGCAAAAGAAGATAAAGTATTACGTTACGTGGGAGAAATTGATCAAGGTAAATGCTTCGTTAAGATTGCAGCAGTAAACCCTAATGATCCAATGTTTAAAATTAAAGATGGCGAAAATGCCTTGGCATTCTACAGCCGTTATTATCAACCGATTCCACTAGTATTACGTGGTTACGGTGCAGGTACAGAAGTGACAGCAGCTGGTGTGTTTGCTGATCTAATGCGTACATTAGGCTGGAAGTTGGGAGTATAAAAATGAGTGTTGTTGTTTATGCGCCAGCATCAATTGGCAATGTAAGTGTTGGGTTTGATGTACTGGGTGCAGCGATATCACCGATTGATGGCTCTTTGTTAGGTGATCGCGTTGAAGTTGCCGCTGGTGAGCAACCTTTTACCTTAAAATGCGTCGGTGATTTCGTTGCAAAATTGCCGGTAGAACAAGAAGAGAACATTGTTTACCACTGCTGGTTAGTGTTTGCTCGTGAGTTAGATAAGAAAAACATCGAATTAAAACCTGTATCGATGACGCTTGAAAAGAATATGCCAATTGGATCGGGCTTGGGCTCGAGTGCATGTTCAGTTGTTGCTGCATTAGATGCATTAAACCGTTTTCATGAAATGCCATTGAATGAAGTCGAATTGCTGGCTTTAATGGGCGAAATGGAAGCAAAAATATCAGGCAGTTTGCATTACGATAATGTGGCACCGTGTTATTTAGGTGGGCTGCAATTTATGGTCCAAGAGCTGGGTATTATTAGCCAGCCAGTGCCTTGTTTTGATGATTGGTATTGGGTAATGGCTTACCCAGGCATAAAAGTACCAACAGCAGAAGCGCGTGCAATCTTGCCGTCTCAGTACCGCCGACAAGATGTGATTGCACATGGTCGTTACCTTGGCGGCTTCATTCATGCCTGCCATTCTCAGCAACCAGAGCTTGCAGCAAAAATGGTTAAAGATGTGGTTGCTGAACCTTATCGTGAACGATTATTACCAGGCTTTTCAAATGCACGACAATATGCACTGGAAGCAGGTGCCTTGGCTAGTGGGATCTCTGGGTCGGGACCAACCATGTTCAGTGTATGTAATGACCTAGAAGTAGCAAAACGTATTGCACGTTGGCTCGAAGACAATTATGTTCAGAATGATGAAGGATTTGTCCATGTTTGTCGTTTAGACAGCACGGGATCGAAAGTAACAGGAAGTGAGCTATAACTATGAAGTTGTATAATTTAAAAGAACATCAAGAACAGGTTTCCTTTGGTCAGGCAGTGCGTCAGGGCTTAGGACGTAATCAAGGTCTGTTTTTCCCATCAGAGTTACCTGATTTGGGTGATGTCGATGCATTATTAGAAATGGATTTTGTTAGCCGTAGCAGCAAAATCCTTTCCGCCTTTATTGGTGAAGAGCTTACTTCAGAAACCGTTAACCAGATGGTGGGTAACGCGTTCCAATTCCCAGCCCCATTAGCGAAGGTAAAAGATGGCGTTTACGCTCTAGAGTTATTTCATGGCCCGACATTAGCCTTTAAAGATTTCGGTGGCCGATTCATGGCGCAATCTTTAGCTGCTGTGTCTGATAAAGATGGCAAAGTTACTATTTTGACTGCAACATCTGGTGATACGGGTGCAGCTGTTGCCCATGCATTTTATGGCATGGATAATATCAAGGTTGTGATTTTATATCCGAAAGGCAAAATCAGCCCGTTACAGGAAAAGTTATTCTGTACATTAGGTCGCAACATCACAACCGTTGCTGTTGATGGTACATTTGATGATTGTCAGTCGCTGGTTAAAGCCTCGTTTGATGACGCTCAATTACGCCAAGATGTTGGTCTAAACTCAGCAAACTCAATTAACATCAGCCGTTTAATGGCACAGATTTGTTATTATTTTGAAGCTGTTTCTCAGTTGCCTAAAGCGCAACGTGAAAATCTAGTGATTTCAGTACCCAGTGGTAACTTTGGTAATTTGACGGCAGGTTTGTTGGCTAAATCACTTGGTTTGCCAGTGAAGCGCTTTATTGTTGCTACGAATGCGAATGACACCGTGCCACGTTACCTGCAAACGGGTGATTGGGCTCCAACCTCGACGATTCCAACCATTTCTAATGCGATGGATGTGAGTGAGCCGAATAACTGGCCACGTATCGAAGAGTTATGTCAGCTGAAAGGCTGGGGGCTTAACGAGCTTGGCTACGGTGCCGTAACAGACGAGCAAACCGCTGAAACGTTGCGTGAAATGAATGCTGATGGTTACTTATGTGAACCGCATGGGGCGATTGCTTACCGTGTGCTTAACGAACAGTTACAAGATGGCGAAACTGGCTTGTTTTTATGTACGGCGCACCCGGCGAAGTTTAAAGAAGTGGTTGATGAGATCCTTGAGCTGGATATCGATCTGCCAGCCCCGCTTGCGAAACATGGCGCGATGGATCTGTTATCACTAGAGCGCGATAATGATTTCGAGCAGTTAAAAGCAGTGCTGCGAAGTGTTCAAGATTAAAGTGATTTAATATTTGTTTTTGAAATAGAAAACGGTAGCCGTAATGGCTACCGTTTTTTTATGCGTTAATTTTCTTGTTGAGCTTCAATCGCAGGCTGTTGTTTTTCTTCTTTAGAAAACTTATTAACCCACAATGCGATAGCCCCATCTCCGGTAATATTACAGGCTGTACCAAAGCTATCTTGCGCCATATACAGTGCAATCATCAGGGCGAGTTCTGCCTCGCCAAAACCGAGCATAGAAGCCATTAACCCTAGGGCTGCCATTACTGCACCACCTGGTGCTCCAGGTGCGGCTATCATGGTAATACCAAGCATCATAATGAACGGTAACATCTCAATTAATGATGGGATGGCAATGTGCTGACTTAATGCCATAACAGCAGTAGAGCAAGTGACGAGTGTGATGGTTGAACCTGAAAGGTGGATCGTGGCACATAAAGGAATGGTAAAGTTTGCAATAGAATCATCAACACCATTCCTTTTTGTTTGGCGCAGGGTAACCGGAATGGTTGCAGCCGACGACATGGTACCAACGGCGGTGAAATAGGCCGGTAGCATGTTTTTGATTAATTTTATTGGTGACTGGCGCAGTACCAACCCCGTTATTGTGTATTGAATGGTAATCCATACCCAGTGCATGATGATGGCTAATGTTAAGACCACACCGAATGTTTTTAACGTAGTAAAAACTGTTCCTTCCGCTGACATTTCAGCAAACACGCCTGCAATATATAGCGGTAAAAATGGAATAATGACTTTTGCCAATAAAAGGTCAATAACATTGCGCCCTTCATCTGCGATTTTTCTTAAATTTTGGCTATCGGTAATACTGATGCCTAATCCAAATAAAAAGGCTGTCGCGAGAGCTGTCATTACACCAAATAATGGCGGAATTTCTAATGTTAGAAAGCTTGTTAATTTATCAGAACTGCTGGCGACGGTGGCGGTTGATTCTGGTAATCCTGCGATGACAACGCTGGCAACAAGAAAGGCGAGGCTGCCGGCAATAATCGTTGAACCATAAGAGAGAGCGACGGTTTTACCTAATAACGAACCTGAATTTTTAGGTAAGCTGGCAATACCGCTCGTAATGTAAAAAAGAATAATCAGAGGAATGGTAAACCCGATTAATTGTCCACCGAGTTGTTTTATTGTGAGTAGTGTTCGAATTATGCTATCCGGCGCAAAAAAGCCGAGTAGGATGCCGACCAAAATACCAGAGATCAATTTTAGTATTAACTTCATAAAGCTGGCTCCTGAAAGGGAATGTTTTAAGAAATTTATGCTGCGTATTGTTCTTTGCCTAACTATCTGTACAAAAAGCAATGATGGCAATGTACGCTAAATTTAGTGGTATTGTCTGTTATTTGGTCGGTATTGAGAGGTGAATATTAAAAATATCCATATTTGTGATATGAATGCCATACTGAAAACTAAGCTGATATTAAAGAGGGAGGTAGATTAAAGGCGGCATGGTTTGATGAATAACAGGCATAAAAAAACGGCACCTTAGGCACCGTCCTATTTATACTTTTATCTAATAGCTAAATTACAGGCTGCTAGTGAAAGTACGAGCGATTACGTCTTTTTGCTGCTCTGTTGTTAGAGAGTTAAAACGTACAGCATAACCCGATACACGGATTGTTAACTGTGGGTATTTTTCTGGGTGTGCGACTGCATCTTCCAGTGTTTCTTTCTTAAGAACGTTGACGTTCAGGTGCTGACCACCTTCAATTTTAGCTGGAACTTCGATAGCAACCTCACGTGACTCGTATTCACCTAGGTCTGCTGCTGCGATAACTTGATCTTCTTCAAAGCCAGTTTTTGCTACAACACAGCGAGCTTCATTTGTTTCGCTGTCTAGTAACCAGATACTATTTAGTAGATCATCGTTCGCTGATTTTGTAATTTGAATGCCTGTGATCATGACTTTATTCTCCGAAGAAATGTAGTTAGTTTTTAAGTTTTTTATTGAGCTGTGTATTATATACCTCGGTAATGGAGAATTGGTATTGATGTAGATCAAATTACAACAAAAAACCTTGTTTTTAATACGGCTGTTTTTTTGAGCTAGGTCAAGTTAACCTTAATTTATCTACTGCTCAGTAGTAAGTTTAAAGTTTAAAAAATAGTTTAAGTGATCATTTGTAGTAAAATTACAACATATCAAAAGACTCTAGCCCTTGTTTTAACCGGAAAATAAGGCATGAATAGGCGTATTTTGTTGTAATTCATGTGAAAAAATAACATAACAAACAGGATAAAATATGAAGTTAATCGGTGCGCATGTTTCTGCGGCTGGCGGGGTATTTAATGCACCGGAAAATGCAGCCAAAATTGGTGCTAACGCCTTTGCGCTGTTCACAAAGAACCAAAGACAATGGGTGGCTAAGCCATTAGAGCAAGATGTTATTACTGCTTTTAAAGCGCGTTGTCAGCAGTATGGATTTAAGAGCGAGGCGATTTTGCCGCATGATTCTTACTTGATCAATTTGGGCAACCCTGAGGCAGAAAAGCTGGAGAAATCTCGTGCGGCATTTATTGATGAAATGCAGCGTTGTAATCAACTCGGGCTCACTTTATTGAATTTCCATCCTGGTAGTCATTTGAAAAAGATCAGTGAATCAGACTGTTTAAGATTGATTGCTGAATCGATAAACATGGCGCATCAAGAAGTACCTGATGTCGTGGCGGTGATAGAGAATACTGCAGGGCAGGGTTCTAATTTAGGTTGGCGATTTGAACATTTAGCTGAAATTATTGAACAGGTTGAAGATAAGAGCCGTGTGGGTGTATGTATTGATACCTGCCATACATTCGCGGCGGGTTATGACTTACGCTCTGAATCTGCTACAGAGGCAACATTTGCTGAATTTGATCAGACGGTGGGAATGTCTTTTTTACGAGGCATGCACTTAAATGACTCAAAGGGGAAGCTGGGCAGCCATTTAGATCGACATCATAGCCTAGGGGAAGGTGAAATTGGCTGGGATTGCTTCCGCTACCTGATGCAAGATAGTCGTTTTGATAATATTCCCTTGGTGTTAGAAACGATAAATCCTGATATTTGGCAGCAAGAAATTATGACGCTACGCTCATTTGTGGCCAATGAATAAAAGCACAGTGATAGGGCAAGTGCGTTGAAGTGGTGCTTTGAATTTTTTAATAACAAAAAAACCATAAGCATAACTATATGTATTTAATATGTTTATTTGTCATGATTAAAAGTTGGCATTCTTCTTTCATATCCTTATTCATAGTGGATTTTATTCTTATTGGAGTTAGGATTATGAGCATGACAATGATTTCTCAAACCGCAATTTATGCTGCTCGATTACCTCAAGCAAACCGCCCAATTCAAGGTCGTGGGCATTGGCGCTCACCCGTTACGCCACACCATAAAGATCAATTAGGTAGGGATTAATACCAACCTAAATGAGTATCTGATCATTCTTGCTGGTTAAAATCGATAATAACTACGTTTGAAGTTTTATAATTAGAACGACTAGTTATTTCAATTTCTGTCTTGTTCTTACCGATTTTTCCTACGCAAATTTATGACCATTTACTTATCCAGGTTGGTATAAGGTGGTTATTTTGTCGTAGTTCTGAATAATCACTTCTGATTTTAATGTTGAAATCGTTAGAATAACGGTATTACATCGAATCAGGATCAATATGATGAGCCACACAAATACTTGGCAAGACATTATCAATCAAGAAAAACAACAGCCCTATTTTCAGAAAATTGAACAGTTTGTGTCTACTGCCCGTTCTAATGGCAACGTTATTTTCCCTCCTGAGCAAGATGTTTTTAATGCATTTAATTCAACACCATTAGCCCAAGTAAAGGTCGTAATATTAGGCCAAGATCCCTACCATGGCGCTAATCAAGCACATGGTTTGAGTTTTTCTGTTTTGCCTGGCATTAAAACACCCCCATCACTTGCTAATATGTACAAAGAATTAGCTACCGATATCCCTGGATTTCAAATTCCCCAGCATGGTTACCTTCAAAGTTGGGCAGATCAAGGCGTTCTTTTATTAAATACCGTATTGACTGTCGAGCAAAGTAAAGCGCATTCACATGCTAAAATTGGTTGGGAAACATTTACGGATAAAATCATCGATGTGCTTGATCAACAGAGTGCTGGTATTGTGTTCGTATTGTGGGGAGCGCATGCGCAGAAAAAAGGTAAAAAGATTAATACCGATAAGCATCATGTTTTAAAATCGGCTCACCCATCACCGCTGTCGGCATACCGTGGTTTCTTTGGCTGTAAACATTTCTCTCAAGTGAACCAGCTATTATGTGACATGAATAAAGCACCAATTGATTGGCAGCCTAAAAGGATTCAAGAGTAAGTGGCTGGTTTTAAATGATTGATAACAATAGGTGTTAATAAATACCCGTGAAAATGTGAACAATTAGTAATCAGGATCAATATGTATTTTCTTTGATGAATTACACTTAAATAAATGCATTTAAGATAAGCAATCAAGGAGAGGGTTATGATGTTAGATAGTATTCATACCGAGCATGGTTATATAAACCGCTTATTGAATATTCTGCAGCAGAAGCTAGATGCTATTGAAAATGGTCGTACGGTTAATTACAGCTTGATTAAAGATATTGTGGAATACCTTCAACAGTATGCTGAACACTGCCATCATCCCAAGGAAGATATTCTGTACCATTATTATCAATCGCATTATGCAAAAAATGGCGATATGCAAAGCCTTGAGCAAGAGCATCATCAGTTGGCACAGCTTACTGCTGAGTTTGCTGATACGGTTGAAATGGTACTAATGGATGCCGTTATTCCTCTCGATGTCTTTGCTGAAAAGTTGAATGTGTTTGTCGCTCGTCAGAAAGCACATCTAGAGTTTGAAGAAAAAAAAATATTCCCATTAATACGTCGTGATTTTACTGCAGAAGATTGGGTGGCCGTATCAAAAGAACTGCACGTTTATCAGGATGATCCACTCTTTGGTGAGCATGTTGACGCTCGTTATAAAAAATTATCTGAACATATATCAAAGTAATCGGGCTATCGTGTTTAATCGTCGTTACGGATAATTAAAAGAAAGCGCCAATCTGATTGGCGCTGTTTATATCGTTTAGTATGCAGATTGATTAGAAATCAATATGTTCATCTGAAAGGTCTTGGAGCATATCAAGATCTTGTAATTCTTTACGCAGTCTTTGCCTGTCCTTTAATGCCTCAATTTCACGCCATTTCCGTTTCACCGGTTTACTACGTGAACCGCGAGCTGGCTGTTGTGTTGCAAGAATGTCATCGAATGCAAAGCTATCCATAAAGCACCTCTAGTTCTTACATGACTATATAAGTTTAATAGCATATATAGTTTTAAAATAAAATTAATCTGTTTCGTAAATGTTGGCTTTTTATGAATTTTTTATGTGAGTGTTCGTATGATCACAAGCTAGCGGAATAAAAAATGAGCATATTCAATAGGCCATTGATGCAGAGATGAGAAAAAATGACGTGAATTAATGGGCTGTAACAGATGGTTTTCCCTGATTATTATTCAGTTAATTTAATGGATATTTGTATTTAATTTGGATGATTTTGGCGCATTAACGCGATAAAAATTGTTTTCAGTCGTTAAGTAACACAATAATAAAGAAGCTAAAATATGCTTCCAAGGTTAAACATAAGGCATGAAGTATTGCTTTTTGCTATATATCTTTGCATGATCATATACCTTCTATAATGCTTTAGTATCAATGCCTTTGGGGTTTATTGTTGATTGGATTCATAGATTCAGTTTGATAAACGTAATAAGCATTGTTTGACGCTCTATTTCTGTTGTAACTCAATAAGAACAACGAAGGTTGTTAGCAAACAACTATTATTATTTTATCGTGTTTCACTCATGTTTTTTTGAGTGGGTATTTATTCTTTTTTAATGTGTATGAGGTATCGGCGTGACTAGTCAGATTAATTTTTTAAACGATCTGTTATGGGGCTCTGTGCTCATTTATCTATTGGTCGGTGTCGGTATCTTCTTTACTTACCGTTTAGGCTTTATTCAATTTAAACATTTTGGGCATATGTTCAGTGTGATGCGAAATAGCCGAAAATCGGATAAAGCAGGCATTTCGTCTTTTCAGGCACTTTGTACCAGCTTGGCTGCGCGTGTAGGTACGGGCAATATGGCTGGCGTAGCCGTTGCTCTGACCTTAGGTGGCCCTGGTGCTATTTTCTGGATGTGGTTAATCGCTATGCTAGGAATGGCAACCGCTTTTGCCGAAAGCGCACTTGCTCAGTTGTATAAAACCCGTGATGCAGACGGTAACTATCGTGGTGGTCCTGCGTATTATATGGAGAAAGGGTTAGGCATGCGCTGGATGGGCGTGGTGTTTTCTATTTTCCTTATTATTGCCTTTGGTTTGGTATTTAATGCCGTGCAAGCGAACTCTATTTCGCAAGCAATGAATGTAGCATTTGGTTTTAATCCAACGTATGTCGGTGTGGTGTTGGTGGTAATGACGGGTATTATTATTTTTGGTGGATTACGTGCAATAGCACGTACAGCCGAAATTTTAGTACCGGCAATGGCACTGTGTTACTTGTTGTTAGCGTTATTTATCATGTTTACCAATATGGAAAAATTACCGGGGGTCATTTCACTGATCTTCCGCAGTGCATTTGGTTTAGAAGAGGCGGCGTCAGGCGCTTTAGGTTACACCATTGCACAAGGCATGATTAACGGTCTAAAACGTGGCTTATTTTCCAATGAAGCCGGTATGGGTTCTGCACCGAATGCCGCGGCATCTGCGACACCATACCCTCCTCATCCTGCTTCTCAGGGGTATGTGCAAATGCTAGGTGTTTTTATGGATACCATTGTTATTTGTTCGGCCACGGTGGCGATTATTTTGATGTCAGGCGAATATGTGCCCCATGGTGAGGTGACGGGTATTGAGCTGACGCAACGTGCGCTAAGTGCTCAAGTTGGTAGCTGGGGTTCAATTTTCATTGCTGTGGCTATTTTCTTTTTTGCGTTTACTTCTCTTGTGGCAAATTACTCCTACGCAGAAACGAATTTGATCTTTTTAGAGCACAACAACAAAGCGGGCTTGAACGTATTCCGTCTTGTTGTACTCGGCATGGTGATGTTTGGTTCAATTGCCGATTTACCAACGGTGTGGGCTATGGCTGATGTGTCGATGGGGATGATGGCGATCATTAACTTGATTGCGATTGTTCTTCTATCTGGCACGGCGGTGAAGTTGGCTAAGGATTACAATAAGCAGCTTTCGCAAGGTAAGGTACCGACATTTGATAGTAAAGATTACCCAGAGCTGCATGCACAGCTAGAAGAAGGGATTTGGGATCAACCTAAATCGAAAGAGTGATAGGTATACACAAGCTACCTCAATTCTCGCTGAAACGAGCATTTTGAGGTAACTTGGGTATATTACCTATTAGATAAATATATTAAGCCACGCGACAATCGCGTGGTTTTTTTTGTTAACAATGATAATCTTCCGTTATCAGCCTTAATGGATAAAGCCTTATGTTAATTGTGGTTTCACCAGCAAAAACACTTGATTATGACTCTCCCTTAGTAACGCAAACTTATACGTTACCAGAGCTAACGGATCACTCTTCAGAGTTGATGGAAGTGTGCCGCGAGTTAACGCCAATGGATATTGCTAGCCTGATGAAGGTGAGCGATAAAATTGCGGGTTTAAATGCAGCCCGCTTTGCTGAGTGGCAGCCAGAATTTACGACAGAGAATGCGCGTCAGGCTATCTTGGCATTCAAAGGCGATGTGTATACTGGGCTGGCAGCAGAAACCATGACGGAAGAGGATTTTGCCTATACTCAGCAGCACCTTCGTATGTTGTCTGGCTTATACGGTTTGCTACGTCCACTTGATTTAATGCAACCTTATCGCTTAGAGATGGGTACAAAGCTAGCTAACCCTCGTGGTGCTAACTTGTATCAGTTCTGGGGGAGCGTGATCACTGAAAAGCTCAATGCTGCGCTTGCTGAGCAGGGTGATAATATCTTGATCAACTTGGCGTCAAATGAATACTTCAAATCGGTGAAGCCAAAATCATTAGATGCACAGCTCATCACACCCGTTTTTAAAGATTGTAAGAACGGAAATTATAAAGTGATCAGCTTTTACGCTAAAAAAGCACGCGGCATGATGGCACGTTACATTATTGATAATCGTATTAATTCGGTTGATGAACTGAAGCAATTTGATGTAGCGGGTTACTATTTTGTGCCAGCAGAATCCACCAGCAAAGAGTTCGTCTTTAAACGTGAAGAGCAAGTGAAGTAACGCCAATAGAGTGACGTGTTGAGCATCGTTTCAGCATATATTGCGCTGTTATTATTATTTGGATATGCCAGATAAAAGAAAGGCAGAGATTTGATCTCTGCCTTTTTTATTTCTCTGTTGTAGAGATAAACCGAGAAGTGATTAAGCTTCAGGCTTGTTCGCTGATGCTTTCTTTTTCTTCTTAGCAGCCTTCTTTTGCTTAGCCACTTTTAGCTTCTTATCGATTTTTACTTTTTTCTTTTTAACTGTTTTAGCTTTTTTACTTGCTGGGCGTAAACCGTTGATGAAGCGTTCTGGCACTTCTTCTTCCATGTAACGGCTTACACGTTCGATCATCGCTTGATCGTGTGCTTCAATCAGTGAAATCGCAATACCTTTCTTGCCTGCACGTGCAGTACGTCCAATACGGTGTAAATACACGTCTGCGGTACGTGGCATATCAAAGTTGATTACGTGGCTGATATCGGGTAAATCGATACCACGAGCCGCAACGTCGGTTGCAATCAGAATATTGACATCACCATCACGGAAACGAGCAATCGCATTGTTACGAGATAGCTGAGCCATTTCGCCTTGAATCCAGCTGCATTTCACGTTCATTGATGCAAGCTGATCACGTAACATAGCCAGACGGTCACGGGTTTTCACAAAGACAATGCTGCGCTCTGCCTGATGCTCCAGGATTTGCTCAAGCAATGCCAATTTGTGACCCATGTCGTCGCAACGTAGGTAAAGCTGATGAATCTTCTTACGTTCGCGGCGCGAAGGTGCAGAGTTTACTTCTACAGGTTCAGTCAGAATTGTTTCTGAAAACTCACGAACGCCTTTACCTTCTAGGGTTGCAGAGAACAGAAGGCTTTGACGACGCCAGCGACATTCATGGTTAATACGCTCAACAATTTTAGTGAAGCCCATATCTAGCATACGGTCGGCTTCATCTAAGATTAAGCATTCAATTGCTCGGCAATCGAAACGCTCGCTTTCAACGTACTCCATTAAACGTCCCGGTGTTGCCACAACGATATCTTGTGTTTTACCTAGAAGTTCTGCGTGGTCATCGTATGAAATACCGCCAGTGATCGTGAAGATTTTTAGGTGAGTATTTTTAGCTAATGCACGCGCATGGTCAGCAATTTGAATCGCAAGTTCACGCGTTGGGGTTAAAATTAATACACGCGCTGGCCCTGGCTTCTTACGAGGGAAATCAAGTAAGTGCTGGATCATCGGTAAAAGAAATGCAGCTGTTTTTCCGGTACCAGTAGGAGCGGAAGCCAATACGTCTCTACCGTCCAGGGCGTGAGGGATAGCCTGTGCCTGAACTTCGGTCGGGCGGGTGTAGCCGATTTCTTCAATCGCGTTTAAAAGTGCGCTATCTAACTCTAACTCGGAAAAGTCTTTCACCAGTTATTTCTCCTCGGACAAGACCAACTCCAATAACAATCGCCACCTTTTCCGGTGCAGGATAATGGATCGATCATTAGTGGTTTTAATATAAGGGGCGGCATTATAGAGGCTATTGCCGCAAGTATCACCGATTAAAGCATAAAAACTTTATTGATTACGCTTACAACGCTTCTTTGGCTAACGTATTCATCAAAGCTTAAGATAAAAATCACGAGTCAAAGACACAAACTGCGCTGAATATTGCCCGCTATTATGGATACATAATGTTTCTTTCTGCGTGTCTAATTTCACCGAACTGGGGGTGAGTTCGATCAATAATCGACTAACGGGCTTTCTTTCGGTACTTTTTACTTCGCATAATCGCTGACAATGTAAGCCATATTTTTCAGCAGCTTGAATGATTTTCCGCCCTTCGTATTCGGGCAATATTAAGCTTACGATCCCTTTTGGCGCGAGTAAGTACGTGATGGATTGCAATAACACATCATGGGTTAACGTATCGGTATGCCGCGCTGTCGCTCTTGTTTGGTTGTCGGCTTGTAATCCAAAATTAAAATAGGGCGGATTACATATAATGTTTTCAATATTATTTTTAGGCTGTGTATGGACCCATCGTTGGATATCTTGCTTTACGCAGTGTAAAGAGGATGACCATGGCGAATTAGAAAAATTTTTCGTAGCAGCATCTGCGGCAGAATTATCTAATTCAATCGCTGTTATCGAACATAATGCTGGTGCAATACGCTGTGCTATCATCAAAGCCAGCAACCCGCTGCCTGTACCAATATCAATGAGCTTTCCGTGTTTCGGTAGTGTTGCCCATGCTCCGAGTAATACCCCATCAGTGCTGACTGCCATACCGCATCCCCCGTCGTCGACGTGGAACTGTTTGAATGTAAAACCTTTTGCCATTCTACCTCCTCTATTTACCAACAGTATAATACCAATTTAAGCAAATATTAGATCCTCCTTGTTGGTTAAAATTGCCATGCGAGAGATTTAAACATCGACTTATCAAACAATGAGATAGAGACAGATAAATACTGTAATTAATATTTAAATACTGTATCGGTATTGTTATATGGCTGTAAGTATTGTTTTGCATTAATTGGATTAAAAGCCTTTACTGGCTCGTAGTTCTTATTTTTAAGTTAAAACTGGTGTTATATGCTAGTTATTAGTGCGCGAAGCCAAAGATTATGGTGTTTTTAGTTACCTCGTTGCTAATTGTTAACTTTTTCTTCATTATGCTGCGATAAGTGTCACATTTAGCAACATGTATTGCGTGACATAAATTATAAGAAACAAACACAACTAATAAACAAATACGAGTGGGAAGGTGTAGTTTGAAGAAAACACTGAAAGTAACAGATATCTTGGCGTTAGGTTTTATGACCTTCGCATTTTTCTTAGGGGCGGGTAATATTATTTTCCCACCTCAAGCGGGTCAACAAGCGGGTGAGCACCTTATACCTGCGATGCTTGGTTTCCTTTCTACGGGGGTTAGCTTACCGTTGATTGCCATTATTGCCGTTGCACTAGCTGGTGGTTGGAAGGGGCTTACTCGTGACTTACCGTCTAAAGTGGCTACTTTACTTGCGGTATTAATCTTTATTGTTATTGGGCCTGCATTTGCTGCACCTCGTGCTGGTCTTGTTGCTTATGAAATGGGTGTTAAACCCTTTATTGCCGATGCCGGACAGCTTAGCTTAACAATCTTTTCTATAGTCTTTTTTGCTATTGCTCTGTTCCTTTCTCGCTCTCGTGGCAACTTAGTGGATTTAGTGGGTAAGTTTTTAACACCAATCCTCTTCCTTGCTCTAGTGGCATTAGCTGTGGCTGTTGTGGTTAATCCACAAGATGCGATTGAAGCGGCGAAAGGTGATTACGTTGACATGCCTTTCCTTAAAGGATTCGTTGAAGGCTACAACACACTGGATGCCGTAGCTGCATTGCTATTTGGTATGGTGATTGTTGATGCAGTACGTAGCAAAGGCATTACAGATGAAACCGAGACACGTAAATACTTAATCTGTGCTGGCTTAATTGCCGCTGCGGGTTTGGCTTTTGTTTATATTTCACTATTCTACCTAGGCGCAACAAGTGGCGTAATTGCTGGCAGTGCTGCTAATGGTGGCGATATTCTTGCTATTTACGTGGCGGCATTGTTTGGCCCTGCTGGGCAAATGATTTTGTCATTAATTGTTTTATTAGCCTGTTTAACGACGGTTGTTGGTCTATTAACGGCGTGTTCTGAGTACTTCTCTTCACTGACTAAGTGGTCTTACGAGAAGTGGGTAACATTACTGGCTGTAATTTGTTGTGTAGTCGCAAACGTTGGTCTTAATCAGTTAATTACGATTTCGTTACCTGCATTGTTTGCACTGTATCCAATTGCTATGGCACTGGTAATACTGACCTTTATTCGTCGTTGGTTACCAAACCCAGTATTGTCTTACCGTGTAGTAATGATTGTGGCATTGTCGTTCAGCCTAATTGATGCTGCAAAAGTAGCGGGCTTTGATGTGTCGGCATTCAGAATTATCCCTCTGTTTGACTACGGTATGGCATGGTTACTGCCAACAACTATTGCTCTCGTTATTACCTGTGTTATTGGTGGTAAAGTCGCTCAGCAAACACGTCAAACTGCATAATTATTTTTTGTATTAAAAAATTGCATTAAAACAAAACGGGATGCCATTATGGCATCCCGTTTTTTGTTGGCTCCAAAGCATTTTGTTGATTGAAGCTAATTCAAGACAAGAAACTTAGAGTGAATCGCTATATTCAGTCAGTATTTGCTCACACCACTGTGTAATGCGTTCATCACTCATTTCAAACTGGCTGTCTTCATCGAGGGCTAAACCGACAAAGAATTCTTCATCTTCTGTTAGTGCTTTCGATGCTTCAAATTGGTAGCTATCATTATTTGGCCAATAACCGACGACGTTAATGCCTGTTGGCAGCAGTTTGTCGTGCAGCATGCCCATCGCATCTAAAAACCACTCAGTGTAGCCTTCTTGATCGCCCATACCGAAGAAAGCCACGGTTTTACCTGCAAGGGTTAACCCATCGAGTTGTTCCCATACCGCTTCCCAATCTTCTTGTAGCTCGCCGAAATCCCATGTTGAGATACCCATGATCAGCATGTCAAAGTTGTTCATTTCACTGATCGGTGTTTCTTTGATGTTGTGCAGTTCAACGAGTTCATCACCAATACACTCGCGGATTTTTTCTGCCGCCATTTCTGTGTAACAAGTTGTTGAACCGTAGAATAGGCCAATTTTCATGCTGATAATCCATTGGTGTATGTAATGGCTGAGAGTTTACCTAGCTTCTTTCTATTCCTCTATGTTTTATCTCGCGGTTTTGTTGTGTTTCAGTGTTATCGGCTGTGATATGACAAGTTACTTTTAGGTCTAAATAGACTACCATGAGAAAAGTACTGTGTTTATATCCATGCATTTCAGTTGGTGTATTTGCATATAGGGTTAGAGGTTGTTGTGGAAAACGACGAAAATATTATTGAACGCTTTCTAGATGCAATGTGGATGGAAAGAGGGTTATCAGAAAATACGCTGATGTCTTATCGCAATGATTTAACTAAATTGCGAAAGTGGACTGAAGAAAAAAGTTATCGCTTAATAACGTTATCTGCTGATGATTTACAGCGGTATCAGCAATGGCTATTTGATGCCGATTTTAAACAAACATCACGTGCGCGCATGGTGTCAGCTATTCGCCGTTTATTCCAGTATCTATACCGTGAAAAAATGCGTGATGATGATCCGAGCAGCATGATGGTGAGCCCACGCTTACCTAAACGTCTACCGAAAGATTTAACCGAAGAGCAAGTCAGTGCTTTGCTTGAGGCTCCAGATACCAATAACCCAATAGAGTTGCGTGATAAAGCGATGTTAGAGTTGCTTTATGCCACAGGGTTACGTGTTACCGAGTTGGTGAGCTTAACCATGGAAAATACGAGTTTACGTCAAGGCGTGGTGAGGGTGTTAGGTAAGGGGGAAAAAGAACGTTTAGTGCCTATGGGGGAAAATGCAATTGATTGGATTGAAGAATTCATTGATAGCGGTCGCCCGCAGTTATTAGGTGAGAAAAGTTCTGATGTATTGTTTCCCAGTAAACGCGCAAGGCAAATGACAAGGCAGACGTTTTGGCATCGTATTAAGTATTATGCGGTGATTGCCGGAATAGATACCGATACATTGTCGCCCCACGTGATGAGGCATGCATTTGCAACCCATTTATTGAATCATGGTGCTGATTTGCGCGTGGTACAGATGCTGCTTGGGCATAGTGATTTATCTACCACTCAGATCTATACTCATGTAGCGACAGAGCGATTAAAACAACTACATGCGACGCATCACCCTCGCGCTTAATGATTTAAGTGCCAGTACATATGCGACTTAATAATAAAGATGATCGAGTTCATCTAGTAACTGCTCTGTGACTACCCGTATAATGAACTTTGAAAGTTTTTCGGACTCTCACTGGTCTACTCTTTATATTACTTTTTTAAAGGATCTAGTCGAATGCACTTTTTTGGCCGAACATTACTTGCGACTGTGGTTGCGTTAACTGCTTTTTCTGCAGCAGCAAAGCCCGACGAGGCTGCAATTAAAACGAAATTGGGTGCGCTAGGTTTAGCTCCAAGCTCGATTTCTCCTTCTCCTATTTCAGGCATGAACGAAGCGGTGACTGAGCGTGGCGTTGTTTACGTGTCTGATGACGGCAATTACTTTATTGCAGGGCATTTGTATCAGAATACGGGTGCCGAGCCAGTAAATCTTACCGAGCAAAAAATGGCGAAGATTAATAAAGACAAACTGCAAGGCATGGAAGGTGAAATGATCATCTATCCTGCGAAAGACGAAAAATATGTCGTGACTGTTTTTACTGATACAACATGTGGCTATTGCCGTAAGTTACACGGTGAAATGCAAGCATATAATGATGCGGGTATCACTATTCGTTACCTTGCTTTCCCGCGTGGTGGCGAACGTTCTGGTAACTTCGAGCAAATGAGTGCTATTTGGGGCGCGAAAGATAAAGCAAAAGCCATGAATGATGCGAAGAGCGGCACATTTGATGAAAGCGGTATCAAATTGCGTGAAGACCTTGTTCGTAAGCAGTATGAATTAGGTGTTGCCATGGGTGTGAGTGGTACGCCTGCATTAATCTTGGAAGATGGCACAATGCTGCCGGGTTATCAGCCAGCGCCTATGCTGCGTAAAATGTTAGATAACCGTAGCTAATATATGGCTTGCTTATAGACCTTTACTGGTCACAAGTGCCAAATAATACATCATGAAAGCCCGTAATCTGATTCAGTCAGATTACGGGCTTTCATGGTTTGTACCAAAAAATGAGATAGAATGTGATGTATTAATCACACATTACCCATGCCGGAAATTACCTATTATGATTGAAGTTAAACGTCGACCGACTGCCGATATTTCCGGCTTTTCATCTGCGACGCCACCATTATTACAGCGTATTTATGCGAGTCGTGGTATTGCATCAGAGCTTGAACTTGAGCGTGGTGCAAAAGGGCTATTAAGTTACGAACAACTGCATGGTATCGAGCCTGCCGTGCAGCTATTGGTGACGGCGTTGGCTGAAAACCGACGTATTATTATTGTGGGTGATTTCGATGCCGATGGTGCCACCAGTTCAGCCTTATCGGTATTGGCATTACGCATGCTTGGCTGTAGCAATGTCGATTATTTAATTCCCAACCGCGTTGAAGACGGCTACGGCTTAAGCCCTGAAGTGGTTGATCAAGCTGAAGCGCGTGGCGCAGAAGTGATCATGACGGTGGATAATGGCGTATCGTCGATTGCTGGTGTGGCTGCTGCAAAAGCTAAAGGCATGCAAGTATTGGTGACTGATCACCACTTACAGGGGAAGAAGTTACCGATTGCAGATGCCATCGTGAACCCTAATCTCGATGTGTGTACGTTCCCTTCGAAAGCATTATGTGGTGTGGGCGTAGCCTTTTATTTAATGCTGGCATTGCGTGCGGAATTACGAAATATCAATTGGTTCGAACAGCAAGGTATTCCAGTGCCGAACTTAGCAGAGCTGCTGGATTTAGTTGCGCTGGGCACAGTGGCTGATGTTGTTGCACTTGATGGGAATAATCGGATACTCGTGCATCAAGGCCTTCAGCGAATTCGAGCGGGTAAATGTCGCCCGGGTATTCAAGCATTAATTGAAGTGGCAAATCGCGATCCGGCCCGTTTAGTGACGAGCGACTTGGGTTTTGCGCTTGGTCCCCGAATTAATGCGGCAGGGCGATTAGATGACATGTCTTTTGGTGTCGAGTTATTGCTATGTAACCACATTCAAGCAGCACGCCGTATGGCATCAGAGCTTGATGGTCTAAACCAAACCCGAAAAGAAATAGAACATGGCATGAAAGAAGAAGCGCTGGCTATTTGTGAACGCATCTCATTTAATCAGCAAGATATGCCTTATGGCTTGGCGCTATTTCAGCGTGATTGGCACCAAGGTGTGATTGGTATTTTGGCATCACGTATTAAAGATTTATATCACCGCCCTGTTATTGCGTTTGCTGATGCGGGAAATGGTGAAATTAAAGGGTCTTGCCGTTCTATTCCTGGTTTACATATGCGAGATGTGCTTGATCTTATTGATACGCGAAATCCTGGGATGATTTTAAAGTTTGGTGGTCACGCGATGGCGGCTGGTTTAACTATACCTGAAGGCCAACTTAGCGGTTTTAGTAAAGCGTTTGATGACATTGTGCGTAGTCAGCTAGATGAAGATGCACTGAAAGGTGTATTTTTGACCGACGGGGAACTCGTTGCGAACGAATTGAATATTGAGACCGCAGAAGTGTTACGCAATGGTGGGCCTTGGGGGCAGCAGTTCCCTGAACCGTCATTTGATGGCAAGTTCCGTTTACTGCATCAAAAGCTGGTGGGTAGTAAGCACTTAAAAATGATGGTTGAGCCGATAAATGGGGGCAGCGTTATCGATGCTATTGCTTTTAACGTTGATCTGAAATCTTGGCCTGATGCTTCTGTACAACAGGTCAATCTTGTTTATCGACTCGATGTGAATGAATTTCGTGGAAATCGAAGTGTGCAATTGATGATTGAACACTTGGTTGCAAAATAATCAATATACCGCCATAAAATTGATGCTTAACAAGATGATAAACGGCTTCAAGGTTTATCATCTTCGACTTAATACTGAAGTTGAGACATAGATGATCGCTATCTCTCAACAATTAGGGTAAGAAACCCCATTACAGCGCTGTATATTCTAGAGACAATTCGATAGAATCTTGCGGTTATGTCCGTTTCGGTGATGAAGAGTGGCAATGTTCGAGATTAATCCAATTAAAAACCGACTTGAGGATGTATCAGCACGTACTGACATTCTTAGGGGGTACCTTTGACTATGATGCTAAGAAAGAGCAACTAGAAGAGGTCAATGCAGAACTAGAGCAACCAGCTGTATGGAATGAGCCAGAACGCGCTCAAGCTCTAGGTAAATCACGCGCAGCATTAGAAGCCGTGGTTGAAACTATCGATCAACTAGATCTGGGCGTAGAAGACGTTGCGGGTTTACTTGAATTAGCGGTAGAAGAAGACGATCAAGAAACATTTGATGAAATTGAGCCAGAACTGGCAGAGTTGGAAGCGAAGCTAGCCAAGCTTGAATTCCGCCGTATGTTCTCGGGTGAATACGATTCATCAGATTGTTACATCGACCTACAAGCTGGTTCGGGCGGTACAGAAGCTCAGGACTGGACATCAATGATGTTACGTATGTACTTACGTTGGGCTGATGCAAAAGGCTTTAAAACAGAGATTATCGAAGTCTCTGCTGGTGATGTTGCGGGTCTTAAATCAGCAACCATTCGCCTTGTAGGTGAGTATGCCTACGGCTGGCTACGTACTGAAACTGGTGTTCACCGTTTAGTGCGTAAATCACCGTTTGATTCAGGTGGTCGCCGCCATACTTCATTTGCTTCTGCGTTTGTTTACCCAGAAATTGATGACAACATTGTTATTGATATTAACCCTTCTGATTTGCGTATCGATGTATACCGCGCATCAGGAGCGGGTGGTCAGCACGTAAACACCACGGAATCTGCGGTACGTATTACGCACGTTCCTACCAACATTGTGGTGCAGTGTCAGAATGACCGTTCTCAGCATAAGAACAAAGATCAAGCGATGAAACAGTTGAAAGCAAAACTGTTCGAGTTTGAGATGCAAAAGCAAAATGCTGAAAAGCAAGCTAATGAAGACTCTAAGTCTGACATTGGTTGGGGCAGCCAAATTCGTTCTTACGTATTGGATGACTCGCGCATTAAAGATTTACGTACAGGGGTGGAGAATCGTAACACCCAAGCTGTACTTGACGGCGATTTAGACCGTTTTATCGAAGCTAGCCTGAAATCAGGTCTCTAACCGAATTGGGTTAATAATTAAAGGTTCCCCCCATGACTGATCAAGTACAAGATGAAAACAAGCTGATTGCTGAGCGCCGTGCAAAGCTAGAAATGATCCGCGAAAACTGTAAAGCAAATGGCCACCCAAATGATTTCCGTCGCGACAGCTTAGCTGCCGATCTACAGGCTACTTTCGGTGAGAAAACGAAACCAGAGCTTGAAGAAGAAGGCCACATCGTTGCTATCGCTGGCCGTGTTATGGCTAAACGTGGTCCATTTTTAGCGATTCAAGATGTATCGGGTCGTATTCAGGCTTATGCTGATAAAACGGTACAAAAAGAATTAAAAGAGAAGTACTCAGGTCTTGATATCGGTGACATCATCGGTGTTAAAGGTCAGCTTCACTTATCAGGTAAAGGCGATCTTTACGTGACGATGGATAACTACGAATTGCTAACTAAAGCACTTCGTCCGTTACCAGAGAAGTTCCACGGTCTTACAGACCAAGAAATGCGTTACCGTCAGCGTTATGTTGATTTGATTGTTAACGAAGATTCTCGTAACACGATGATCATGCGTTCTAAAGTTGTGAGTGCAATTCGTAACTTCATGACTAAGAAAGACTTCATGGAAGTTGAAACACCAATGATGCACGTTATCCCTGGTGGTGCAACGGCACGTCCATTTATTACTCACCACAATGCGCTAGATATCGATATGTATCTACGTGTTGCACCAGAGCTTTACTTGAAGCGTCTAGTGGTTGGTGGTTTTGAGCGTGTATTCGAAATTAACCGTAACTTCCGTAACGAAGGTCTTTCTCCTCGTCATAATCCAGAATTCACCATGATGGAATTCTACATGGCGTACGCAGATTACAACGACTTGATGGATCTGACGGAAGAAATGCTAAGCAGCATTGCAACAGACCTACACGGTTCGCCTAAACTACCATACGGCGATGCAATTGTTGATTTTGGTGGCCCATACCCACGTATCAGCATGTTAAATGCAATCAAGCAATACAACCCAGACAACGCTGAAATTCAAGCGCTTACTTACGAGCAAGTAGCCGATCGCGAACTGATGGCTAACATCGCACGTGGTCTTGATATCTACGTTGAAAAATTCTGGACGTGTGGTCAACTTCTTGAAGAAATCTTTGGTGAGACAGCTGAACCTCAGTTAATGCAACCAACGTTCATTACTGAATACCCAGCAGATATCTCTCCATTGGCGCGTCGTAACGATACAAATGATTTCATTACTGACCGTTTTGAATTCTTCATTGGTGGTCGTGAAGTGGCGAATGGCTTCTCTGAGCTTAACGATGCACAAGACCAAGATCAGCGTTTTAAAGCACAGGTTAATGCTAAAGATGCTGGTGATGATGAAGCAATGTATTACGATGCAGACTACATCACTGCACTAGAGCACGGCTTACCGCCAACAGCTGGTCAGGGCATTGGTATCGACCGTTTAGTAATGTTGTTCACTAACACACATACTATCCGTGACGTAATCTTGTTCCCTGCACTACGTCCACAAAACAAAGCATAATCATTGCTTTAGTTTAGTTACGCTACTTTTCGGCGTAATATGGATAAATAGAAGCCACTCAATGAGTGGCTTTTTTATTATGCGCGTTATGCATTTCATGACTTAAGTTTCTTATCCTTATTGGTATTGCCCGCTTTTAAATATCAGCCTATTTAGTAGTGAATTTAGTTTAGAATTTTAAAAGACAGAAGTTTCCAATAGTGGAATTTTGTGTAAATAGCACTCATAAGGAAACTCTCGATGTGATTCAATTCACATAACTCGTCATTCAAAATTTGAGCCCTCTTTTGCTTTGCCTCCATACATCCTGCTATTCACACTGCTTATAAGTTACCGTTTTATATATTATTTAGTTTTTTGTACTGTGATTTGTCCGATCTATTAATGTTGTCTTTTGTCGTTAATTTGTAACTATATTGTAAAATATCTTCTTTTATCCTTTCATCATCTATGTAAAATGTCGCTCAACCCACGAGGAACAGTGGGAACACAATGTAAATCTAATACTACTAAGCACAACCAACTGGAGATGGACGATGAATAAATCGTTATCAGGAAAGATATTTGCGGGCCTATTTATAGGTCTGATTATAGGTACAGCAATACAGTACTTATTTAATGGCGTGACGTTGATGGATACATACGTACTTGGCTTAGCGGAAGGCGCTGGCGGTATGTTCGTTTCACTGATTAAATTACTTGTAGTACCTCTTGTCTACGTATCGATTGTTTGCGGTATCGTTGAATTGAAAGACATCACTGCATTTGGTCGCTTAGGTGGTAAAACCTTTGCTCTATACATTATTAATACCATTATCGCGATTGCAGCAGCATTAACTGTTGGTATGATTTTCCAACCGGGTGCCGGTGCTAATTTAGCGGGTACTGTAGAAAAAACTGTTGAATTAACGACAACAGAAACCCCTGATATTTTCTCTCTAATCGTTAATATTGTACCAAGCAACCCAGTACAAGCTTTTGCTAATGGCGATATGCTACAAATCATCTTCATGGCGATTTTGACGGGTCTTGCGATTCAAGCGCTTGATAAGCGTGGCGGTCCTGCAATCAAAACGTTCAAGATGGCAAACGAAATCATGATGAAGCTAGTGGGCTTGGTTATGAGCTTAGCGCCATTCGGTGTGTTTGCACTGATGATTCAACTAGGTGCAACATTAGACGGTAATACTTTAATGTCTGTGGCTGGTTATGTTGGCCTAGTCGTTGCGATGTTGGTTTTCTGGATTTTCTTCTTCTATCCAATGATGGTGGGTATTACAACTGGCATTAAACCGACTACTTTCCTTCGTCATACCCGTGAGCAGATTTTATTCTCACTATCAACAGCAAGCTCAAATGCAACCATTCCAGTAACTATGCGTACGCTGACTGATAAGATTGGCGTCTCGAAGTCAGTCGCTGGTTTTGGTGTACCATTGGGTGCAACAATGAACATGTCTGGTGTCTCTATTTACATTGCACTGGCAACAATTTTTGTGGCGAACGCATTTGGTCAGCCAATTAATACTGCCGACTTATTTACCTTGGGTTTAACTATCTTGTTGCTATCAATTGGCGCTGGTGGTGTTCCGGGTGGTGGTATTGTGATGGTTGGTGTATTGCTTCACCAACTAGGTTTACCGCCAGAAGGTCTAGCAATTGTTGCCGCGGTTGACCGTATTAACGATATGTTCTGTACTAGCTCAAATGTTGTTGGTGATACCGCTGTAAACACGATTGTGGCAAAGAGTGAAAATGAAATTGGCGTACCAGCTGATGACGTTGAAGCGACCCCGGTAACTGTTAGCTAAACAATATGCTGTAAAAAACAAAGCTTAATAGGAAGCGCCGAAAGGCGCTTTTTTTCGTTTTATGATTTTTTACCTACTACAATTCTTTATATTATTAATTTTATTGATGGTAATGATCAGATTTCATTCATCTTAATTAGAATCTTTCATTATTGAATTGTTTGCTATTTTTGCCATATTAACCGCATTATCCATGGTGTAGATGCATCTATTGTTAGAAAAAACAGGAGCATACCCCACATTTATAGTAAACAAGTTGCAATAGGTTAATTGTGGCATATATCATCAACCGATATGCCTGCATAGCATTGTTGGTCGTGCATTATATTTGGACGTTATATCACATAGTTATTGTTTATTATCTAAAGGCTTAATGATGAAAAGAGGGGTTAATATGGGAGTAATGCCAGGAGCGCTAGTAGTCTTTGGTGGTAGTTCTCAATCATGGTTGCCCTCTTTAGAGCAAGCAGGCTGGGTATGCCATCGTTGTTATGACCTAAGAGCCGCTGAGTCTTTATTATTGGATATTGGCCCTTGTATTGGTGTTGTCGACCTCAGTAAAGATGACTTCAGCATCAATGGTATAGCGACGCTGGTTAACCGTAATAAACAAGTACGCTGGTTAGCTGTTGTGCGAGAAGAGCAGCTTGCTTCAGATGCCATTTGCCAATTTATTGCTAGCTTCTGTATTGATTACTTCACTTCACCGACGCCTGCTGCTCAGTTACAAGAAACCATTGGTCATCAACTGGGAATGTTACAGTTAGAGCGCAAAGTATGGCCTGATTTAGGGCGATTTGGCCAACAAGGTTTGCAAGGAACCACTGAAGTCATGAAGAGGCTTCGTCATCAAGTACAACGTATTGCAGCAAATGATGTGTCTGTTTTTATTGAAGGTGAAATGGGCACAGGAAAAGAGTTGGTTGCTCGGGCTGTTCATCAAGCATCCACCCGTGCCAATAATGCATTTGTTCGGATTAGCTGTGAAACGGTTACAGCAGATTGGTTCAGTAATAGTAACGATGAACAGCATTGTGATATGAATTCTTCCCCTTGTTGCTTTGCTTTAGCTGATAAAGGCATCTTATATCTCGATGAAATTTCAGCGCTGTCAGATCAGAGACAACAAGAGCTCTTACAGTTTATTCAAGATGACACATTCACGACAGCTGCTGGTGAAAAGGTAACGTCAGATATTAGGGTTATTGTTTCAACCAGCTACCCTGTAGAGCAGCTAGTCGCAGAGGGTAAATTAAGGCAAGACCTGCTATATCGTTTAAATGTTGTTACGCTTGTCGTGCCTGCATTGCGGGAGCGAGGCTGCGATATCAGCTTACTTGCAGAGTTTTTATTGCTGAAATTTGCAAGACAATATAATAGCGTTGCAAAGCACTTTTCTGATGAAGCCCAAAAAATGTTAATCACATACCCTTGGCCGGGGAATGTACGAGAATTAATTAGCCAAGTAAAACGTGCAGTACTATTGGCTGAAGATAAAAGTATTGAAGCGGATCATCTTGATATACCGCGGCTAAATGACGATAAGCAAAGCTTAAAAACGATCAGAGAAGAGTCGGAGCGTGGGGCCCTGCTAACGGTATTAGAGAATAATAAAGGTCAAATTTCAGCTGCAGCCCGTGAACTAGGGGTTTCTCGTGCAACTATGTATCGGTTGTTGAATAAACATGATCTAGTGCCTGCTCCACGGAATTTTCGTGATAACCCGTAGTTGAATTTATCGATGCAAAGAAACGCTTATGTAGCGTTTTTTATGACGGCTAATTACGTAGTCATACTCGTGAGTATAAGTTGATAACATACTGGCGACCATGAATTCAATGTGATTGAAAAATGGTCACTCATGCTGTTGGCTCATCGACATTAAGATATTTTACAATATATTTAGAATGTACAAAAAATAGTTATAGCATATAACTTTGTTATGCATTCTAGGTGAAATATACGCTTGTCAAATAATTGTAAATGGTTAAAATTAAAACTCATTTCAACACTATAACGTCACTTCAGGAGGTACATATGAACACTATCACTATGATGAATTGTACGCGTCCTGCTGTTGATGCCACTCAGCAATTCACTAAACACTAACAGCATCCGCTGTGTCCATGGGCCGCGGGTATCTGTCGCGGTGAGCAGTTGTAAGCAAATTCTCGTCAGTATGCCTGTATCCCTCCTTTAATATCATTAAATGGAGAGCATTCTTATGCGCCAATCAGTTTATTTGCACCTTGCAGTTTTACTTATTCGTCTAGATATTCATCGTGAGCACGAAGCATTTCGTCGTGAGCACCGCCGTATTTTAGCGAATTTACCTCACCTATCTCAGCATGTATTAAAAGATATTGGTGTCGCGAGAGATGGTCGTATGAAGGTAGGCTTAAGTACTACTCCAGCAGAACGTAAAGTTTATAATCTTAGACGAAGGTTTAAATCTAGACTTATAACGTAATGTTAGCGCCTTATTCTACTTTCCTAAGAATAGGGCGCTGTAACTCAGCCTGCATGGTTACATTGTTTGGCTTTATCGGAAGGATCAAAACGTGTTAATCGAAAGACATGAGTTGTAACAGTTTACAATGCTTTGCTACGAAAACTGTCTCGAGATCGAAAGGTTAATTCGATAAAGTTACCCGTATCAATATAGCCATGTATCTATGTACCACTATAGCTAGATACATGCTGGTTGAGCTAATGTTATTGGCCCCTGTTTTAACAAGCAGGGGCATTTTTTTGTCTAAGGGCAAGGGATTGAATAAGTCACACCCACTAATTCAAGATCTTTAAGCACATCATTACTCAGTGTTACATCTAGACTTGAAATATTGGATTCAAGCTGACCGAGGTTGGTGGCACCAATAATATTAGAAGCGACAAACGGACGTTGATTAATAAAAGCGAGTGCCATTTGTGCCGGGTCAAGACCATGTTTATTTGCGATATCAATATAAGCTTGTGTGGCTGCGATACCTTGTGGATTGAAGTAACGAGAGAATCGTTCGAACAGTGTACATCGCGCACCATCAGGGCGTGATCCGTTCAAATATTTTCCGCTTAACGCACCAAAAGCTAGAGGTGAATAAGCCAGTAACTCAACCCCTTCATGATGACTTATTTCTGATAGCCCAACTTCAAAACTACGATTCAATAAGTTGTACGGATTTTGGATTGAAATAACACGAGGAAGGTTGTGTTTCTCTGCTAATTTCAGAAATGACATTACTCCCCATGGTGTTTCATTCGATAAGCCGATGTGACGAATTTTCCCTGCATTGATTAATTCAGCTAATGCTTCGAGTGTATCGGTGATAGTGACGCCTGTTGCATCTTCACTGTACGTGTAATTCAATTGACCAAAGCAGTTTGTTTCACGCTGTGGCCAGTGCAATTGGTACAAATCGATATAATCTGTTTGTAAGCGGTTTAAACTGGTTTCTACCGCATCGTGGATATGACGACGGTCAAGTGCCATATCATCACGAATATAAGGGAGCGATCGAGGTCCTGCGACTTTCGTCGCTAAAATGACTTTATCGCGTTTCCCCGATTTCTTGAGCCAGTTACCAATGTAGGTTTCTGTGAGCCCCTGCGTTTCTTGCTTGGGAGGAACAGGGTACATTTCTGCGGTATCAATAAAATTCACACCATGCTCAAAAGCAAAATCGAGTTGATCATGTGCTTCAGACTCTGTGTTTTGTTCACCAAAAGTCATTGTTCCTAAACAAATTTTACTGACTTCTAATGATGAATGGGGGATTTTATGGTATTCCATAAGCCTTCCTTGGACTGATGTGCTGTCACTTCAATATATCAAGACAGTAAGATCTTGAGAAGTAAGTATTTGTTGTTTTGGGCAGATCCTAACTTGCCGATAGCCACAACATGACACATAGTTATATTGACTGAAATATTAATCAGGCTCTAAAAACGAAGCTTAAGGAAAAGCGATGAAGCTATCTCAACTGAAACATTGGTTAAAGTCGAGCGAAGGTCAAATGCCTAAATGTGTATTAACCAGTTACGCTGGGCAACCTGGTTATTTAATGGAAATAGAATACAAGCATCAATTGGTTCCATTAAAAGATGATCAAGATGAAATGCTTCATTTTCAATCAATCGAGCATGTTCAAAGTTTATTACGTCCACTAGGTATTACATCGGTCGTATTGCGTGTTATTGATCCGTACGATGAGTTTTCACCCGACGGTCAGTTATCAACATGCCGTGAAGATATGATTATCTCGCTTTGATTATGTTGACTATATAGATCTGATAGCGCAATGAATATTGGTTTGCTGCTGATGAATTAGAGAATGAAATGACGCGCTAAAATGGCAGCTGTGAAGTGGGTTTTTAAATAAAAGCCACGGGGTAAGGTTTTTATTGGTTGACCATTTTCGCCATATGCTTCTGTTAATGCTCGGCTGTTAGCGGCTTTAGGACGAAGTTGAAGCACCTCGCCATGCCGAGCAGTGATATGTTCCACTCGACCTAATACGATCATATCCATCAACTCTTCCCAATCTTGGCGAAGCTGCTGCTCTTCTTCAATAGATGGACTCCAAAGTAAGGGAGAGCCAACGTGGCGATCAGCGAGCGGAATATCGCGTTCACCTTCAACAGGAACCCATAATACTCGAGCTAATTTATGGCGAATATGACTGTTTCCCCAATGTAAACCATGTAAGCCAATCAACGGAGCAACACATACAAATGTGGTTTCAAGTGGCTTTCCGCTGTATCCGATTGGGATGGTTTTTAGCTCAATCCCTAACTCCGGAAAATCAGGAATCGGCTTGCTACCCGCCACTGCACCAAGATGCCACTCAAGTAATTGGCCAATCCAACCTTTATCACGCTTAAGATCGGGGGGGGGAATTATTCCTGCCTGTTCAGCAAGTTCTCCTAATGTCGATCCTGCTAGATCTTGGGCGCGTAATAACAGTTCTGATTCTGATTTAGGTGTTGGTTGCATAACATTTTAATAATGAGTTTTGATGAAAAATCGGATTAATAGCTAGGTTGTTGCCAAAATACCAAAATATACTAATTGGTAAAGTGATGTAAGAATATACCCATGATACTTCAAGATGCAAAGTCAGCAAGGCAAATTGTACCAAGATGCTAGGCATAAAATTGAAGTATAGTTATTCTACATCGAGATTTTATATACACTCATATAGTGAGTGAAAAGTATCTGCTGATTGAGAATAAGTGATTATTCTGAGGAAAATGTAGGATATTTACATGATCTCGTGAGATGAGTGACGAAACAGTAAGGCTATTAAATGATCATTATGAATTAACCATTTGAATTTATTTGTTTTTATTTTGTATGTTATTATTGTCCGCGGTTTGTTTTAGTTACATTCTGTCGACTGAAAGATAAATGTAATGATCTTTCAGAAAGATATCCACAGGCAAATCGAGCAAATATTTTTATTTTATTGAGGCTGTATAAGTAAACAGGTGTTTGTTGGTTATTTAGACGGTTTTTAATTGGTTATTTTAGCTTGTATGCATTTATAGTGTGGATAAAGTTGGAATTGGTGGATCTTTAACCGATCTTGTTTTCCTAGTTATAAAGATCACATGATGAACGTTTTTATTAACACATCTAATTATTTATATCATTGATAATTAAGTATTTATCTTGTGAGTTTTTATTGTGTAATTATATGCCTATTCTTTAGGTAAGTGATGAAACAAGCGTTTATTAATGCTTCTGCACAAATCTATCCACAGAAAGAGTGAATAAATGTGGTGTAGGTCTCATTAGCCTGTTCATAAAGTACTCACTGTCGAAAAGTTATCCATAAAGTGGGGGCTGAGTAGTAAAAAACGTTCATAAACGGGAATGTTTGTTTACCCTCCCCCTCGATCTGTGAAAAAATCACTGTTAATAGATATTTATACTTGAGGTCGTCCAGTGATAGATGGCGATGGATACCGCCCTAATGTAGGGATAGTTATCTGTAATAGCCATGGCCAAGTATTCTGGGCTCGACGATATGGACAACATTCTTGGCAGTTTCCACAAGGTGGCATCGATGAGGGAGAAACGCCTGAACAAGCGATGTACCGGGAATTGTATGAGGAAGTGGGACTTACCAAGAAAGATGTCAGGATTTTAGCTTCTAGCCGTCATTGGCTACGGTATAAGTTACCGAAGCGTCTTGTAAGGTGGGATTCCAAACCTGTTTGTATCGGGCAAAAACAGAAATGGTTTTTGCTCAGTCTGGAATGCGATGAGTCAAGGGTTAATATGCAGCGCGGTAGTACACCGGAATTTGATGGCTGGCGTTGGGTCAGTTATTGGTATCCGGTGAGACAAGTTGTTTCTTTTAAGCGCGATGTTTACCGTCGAGCGTTAAAAGAGTTTGCCGCAATAGCGATGCCGTTTAAAGAACGGAAAGAAAGAAAATTAAAACGTTACAAAAGCAAACGAGGGTAAATCGGATCCATCCTTAATGGTATAGCAGGTAAGGCTACTAACTATGCTGATACAGCTTAGAGAGATCGTTGAGAAAGTCGCAAGCGCTCAAAGCTTAATTGAAGCGCTTGATCAGCTTGTTATTAATACATGTAAAGCAATGAATACTGAGTGTTGCTCTGTGTATATTGCTGATTATGACAGGCAAGAATATACCTTGATGGCGACTCAGGGGTTAACGAAACCTCATCACCAAGTTGGCTTAGGCTTTAGCGAGGGATTAGTGGGGTTAGTTGGCAGCAGAGCTGAGCCAATAAATGTCGCCGATGCAAGTACCCACCCACATTTTAAGCACCTTCCTGATATCGGAGAAGAGTCATTTGGCTCTTTCTTCGGTACACCGATTATTCATCAGCGTAAGGTTTTGGGCGTGTTGGTTATTCAGCAGCGTCAACGACGTGAATTTGATGAAAGCGAAGAATCTTTTATGGTCACACTGGCTGCACAGCTAGCGGTTGTTTTTGCACATGCAAAAGCCCAAGGTATGTGGCCAGATCAACATGATGGAATGCATTTAGTGGGGGCGCCAGCTTCGCCTGGTGTTGCTGTGGCGACAGCATGGTGGGATGACACCCAACCCTTGTTGGAGCATGTACTCCCTGCATCGTGTTTAGATCGTAATGAAGAACAAGAGCGATTAAGTATTGCTATTGACTTGGCGAGTACAGAGTTCCGCCGCTTAAGAAAACGGTTTGATAGTGAACTACAAAAAGAAACCTTAGCGATTTTTGATTTGTTTAATCACTTATTAAATGATCCTATGCTACGTAAAGATCTGTTTGCCAAGATAGCAAGTGGCGATAAAGCCGAGTGGGCAATCCGGCAGGTAGTTGAAGCGTATTCATCGCGCTTTTCCAACATGAAAGATGAATACTTAAAAGAGCGAGCTCAAGATATTCGCGAGTTAGGTCAGCGACTATTATTTTTTCTCCACAATGAAGAATCAACCGAGTATCAATGGGATAAACCCGTCGTTCTATTAACGAGAGAATTAACGGCGGCAATGTTAGCAGCGATTCCGCCTGGTATGTTAGCTGGCGTCGTTGCACAGGAAGGCGCATCAAACTCCCATGCCGCTATTTTATCTCGCGCCTTGGGCATTCCTGCGATTATGGGGGTCGACTTTATTCCAGAAAAGGTACATCAGTGTGAAGTGATCGTTGATGGCTATAGCGGCGACCTTCTTATTAATCCTAACGTACATGTATTGGCTGAATATCGACGTCTACTTGATGAAGAAAATGAGCTCACTAAGACCGTTGAGGGAGAGCTAGGCAAAGCGTCATACACGAAAGATAATGAGCGAATCTACATTCATTTGAATGCAGGCTTGAGTGCCGATACCAATATTGCCGTCAATCGAGGAGTGGATGGTGTTGGCTTATACCGAACGGAAGTCCCTTTTCTACTGCAACGAAGCTTCCCATCAGAAGAAGAACAAACAGCGCAATATCATTCTATTTTAGCCACGTATCCTGATAAATCTGTCGTCATGCGTACACTGGATATTGGTGGTGATAAGCCGTTACCTTATCTGACGATTGAAGAAGATAATCCTTTTTTGGGATGGCGAGGAATTCGCTTCACATTGGATCACCCTGAAATCTTTCTTATTCAAGTACGTGCCATGTTAAAAGCCAGTATTGGTTTGAATAATATGGATATATTGTTGCCGATGATTTCTGGGATTGCCGAGTTAGATGATGCGAAAGTGCTGATTGATCGTGCATTTGATGAAGTGTCTCTGCAAGCGAAAGAGCAAGGGTTTGAACTACAACGACCACGCATTGGTATCATGATTGAAGTGCCTTCTATTTTGTATCAATTACCGATACTGAAAGGGCGAGTCGACTTTATTTCGGTCGGCAGTAACGATCTAACACAATATTTATTAGCCGTTGATCGGAACAATGCACGGGTTGCGAATGTCTATGATGCATTACACCCTGCAGTTTTAAATGCGTTAAAGCATATTATTGATGCGGGAAAGCAAATGGATATTCCTGTTTGCTTATGTGGAGAACTGGCTGGTGACCCTGTGGGGGCATTGTTGCTGGTAGGGATGGGATACCGTTCATTGAGTATGAATACCCGCAATGTAGCGAAAATAAAGTACATATTACGTCATATAACAGTACAAGAAATGGAGTTGTTAGCGAAGTTTGCTTTAGGCTCCGCGTTATCTGTTGATGTACGAACGATGACAATAAAATTTGTTGAAGATCGTGGATTAGGTGGCTTCATCCGTGCGGGTAAATAATAAGCGTGCTAGGCATAAAAGAGGTTACTAGATGTTAGAAGGCACGTTATGGTTATTTGCCATGTGTTTGTTGTTGGGGTCTGTTGTTGGGCTGTTTGCGGGCTTATTAGGTATTGGTGGGGGATTGCTAGTTGTGCCTGCATTAGTTTGGCTATTGCCGCTTGCGGGTATAGACAACAGTTTAGTGATGCATATGGCACTGGCAACCTCATTAGCCAGCATTGTTTTGACGTCTGGCGCTTCAGCGCGTAATCACATTAAACGGGGTAATATTGATTTCTCAATCGTAAAATCAATGGCTCCGGGGATTGTGCTTGGTGGGTTAGGTGGAAGCGTTATTGCTGAAATGGTGCCGACCGAGTTATTACCCAAAATTTTTGCCACTATCGTTTTATTGCTAGCGCTACAAATGTTGCTATCAATGCGAATGACAAACCAGCGTCCTATTCCTAGCTCTGTTGCTTGTGCTTGTAGTGGTGGGGTGATTGGGGTAATTTCAAGTCTTGCTGGTATTGGGGGCGGTTCGTTAACGGTGCCATACTTAAATTGGCACGGTGTTGAGATGCGACGAGCAATAGGGTGTGCATCGTTATCAGGTGCCATTATTGCGGTTGCTGGAATGGTTGGCTTTATTTTTTCAGGCTTGAATGAAGCAGCTTTGCCACCTATGAGTATTGGTTATGTCTATCTACCGGCATTGGTTGGTATTGTATCGACCTCTGTGATTACCACTCGCTATGGCGCTGCATTAGTCAGTCGCTTACCAACAATGACATTAAAGAAAATATTTGCCGTTTTTCTGTTATTTATTGGCAGTAAAATGTTTTTGGGATAAATGGAAAGAACGAGAAACACGCGTTTTAACCTGTCTTCCTATTTAGATTGTTACCCTTTGAAGAGATTATTTTAATGAGCCAAGGCTTTTTAACCTTTCCGACAATTGATCCAGTTTTAATCCAACTTGGTCCTCTGGCTATTCGCTGGTATGGCTTGATGTATTTAGTGGGCTTCCTTTTTGCCATGTGGTTAGCGAACCGCCGAGCAGACAAGCCAAACAGTGGATGGACTCGCGATCAAGTGAGTGACTTGTTATTCGCGGGCTTTCTAGGTGTAGTGCTAGGTGGTCGTATTGGCTATGTGCTGTTTTATAACTTTGGACTATTCCTCGATAATCCATTGTATTTATTCCAAGTATGGACTGGCGGTATGTCGTTCCATGGTGGTTTACTTGGTGTAATGACTGCGATGCTTTGGTATGGCCATCGTAATAAACGCACTTTCTTTTCTGTTGCCGACTTTATTGCACCGCTTGTACCATTTGGTTTAGGTATGGGGCGCTTAGGTAACTTTATGAATGGTGAATTGTGGGGACGAGTAACCGATGTGCCATGGGCAATGATATTCCCTACTGGTGGTCCTTTTCCTCGTCACCCATCGCAACTCTATGAAGCATTCCTTGAAGGGTTCGTGCTACTTATTATCTTAAATATTTTCATTCGTAAGCCACGCCCAGCAGGGGCAGTATCGGGCCTATTCCTAATTGGTTACGGTAGTTTCCGCTTTATTATTGAATACTTCCGTGAACCCGATGCTCAGTTAGGTTTGTTTGGTGATTGGATTAGTATGGGGCAAATATTGTCTTCACCAATGATTGTTTTTGGTGCATTACTGATGCTATGGGCCTACAAGGCACAGCCTAAAACGGCATAAACGACGCCCGTTTTAATACATGTCACGTCCTAAAATACGTTGACGGTTTATTGATCGGCCAGTAGCGCTAGCTGCTGGCCTTTTTCATGCACTTCATTTGGCGTTTGCATACCCAAACTCAGATGCGGTCTCATATTATTGTAGA
>Ga0316197_10000058_pt1 | contig 95177 bp, 84 predicted proteins | sample OudBiesiAoxic_MG_FD_204939 | JGI IMG/M metagenome (GOLD analysis project Ga0316197, IMG submission 204939) | Coastal sediment microbial communities from Oude Bieten Haven, Netherlands - site A oxic | ecosystem: Environmental > Aquatic > Marine > Coastal > Sediment | place: Netherlands... | reverse complement strand
CCACCGGATTGCGCAAAGTTCCGATCCCATCAATCTCCACTTCGACCACATCATTGTGATGCAAAGGTCCCACACCGCTGGGTGTGCCGGTCATGATAATATCCCCGGGCATTAACGTAAAGTTCTTGGACACAAAGGCGATGATATCTGGGATTGTGAAGATCATCTGGCGCGTATTTCCATTTTGAACCGTTTTTTCGTTCAGCCGGCAGCGAACGGCGAGATTTTGCGGATTGCCGATATCCTCCGGCGTTACGACCTGAGGGCCGATAGGGCCGAATGTATCCAGAGATTTCCCCCTGAACCATCCGGAACGGTCCCCGTTTTGTAAATTCCGCTGGCTGATATCGTTCATGCAGGTGTACCCGAACACATGGCTGAACGCTTCTTCGGTGGGAATATTCTTACAGTGATCCTTTATGATCAGGGCCAGCTCAGCTTCGTAATCAACCCGAGGTTCCTCGAAATCGTAGCTTTTTAAAAACTGCGGAATGACGATGGGCGCTTCCGGACCGATCAAGACATTGGGTGTCTTGGGAAACAACACGGGTTCGGTAGGGATATCATTGGTAAACCCGCTTACCTTGACGGATTGGCTTTCGGCGATATGATCGCGATAATTCAAACCCAGGGCAATGATTTTGGAGGGGTTGACCGTGTACGTGGCATCTTGGCTGTAAATCGGTAGTGTAATCATGGTGAGTGCCTCTTATGGATGGTTTCTGTTGGGGATCTCGTACCAAAAATTAATCTGTTTTGACTAAATTCGACGTGAGAGTATCGATGTCACTTCCGCGTCGGTCAAGACCAACGGATTTGTTCTCATGCTTCCACCCCGGCAGTTCGCCACGATCCGAGGAAAATCAGTGCGGTTGATCCCATATTCGCTTAGAAGTGGCATCTTCAGTTGCTTTACCCAGGCATTCACCGTATCTACCAAATTTTTCAGCGCTCGGGTTTCATTTGCTGCCAGCACTGGATCTTTGCTTAAAATACGACTGATCCGGGCATAACGTGACAATGCGGGGTTTTCCGGCTCTCGGGATTGCATGGACTCAATATTCACTTGTGTCGCCGCCCCCAACAATGTCCCGCAAATGACACCATGAGGGATGGGAAAGAGGGCTCCTAAAGGGGATGCCAACCCATGGACCGATCCCAGCCCCGTCTGCGCAAGGGTAATCCCCGAGATCAAGGCGGCATACATCATCGCCGATCGACCCTGCGCGGCTTTAATTCCCGTACCTTCAATCGCGGAAAATAAACCGTCTCTGACGGCCGCGATTCCCGAAAGGGCCAGGGCATCGGTGAAAGGATTCGCATTGATCGAGACATAAGACTCAATCAATTGGGTCAATGCATCCATTCCTTGATATGCCACCAATAGCCGGGGCAACGCTTGCATTAGATCCGGATCCAGCAATGCTACTTTAGGCACCAATGAGGCATGTCGGAAAGATTTTTTAAATCCCCCGTTGCCCCGTTGACTAAGCACGGCATTCTTGGTGGCCTCGCTTCCCGTTCCGGCGGTGGTCGGCACGGCGATTAATGGCGTGGCCGGTCCCCTGTAAGGAATGCCCCGCCCGACCCCTTCAAGATAATCCATCACCGAATTCCCTGAGGGAAGGAGGCCGACCACCGCTTTGGCACCATCCATGGCGCTGCCGCCACCAATACCGATAACTACTTCGACATTCCGATTGCAGAATTGGATTACGATTTTGTCAATTTCCGATGGAGAGGGTTCGTCATCAATAGTGACATGATCCCACCGAATGCCTCGGGATTCCAGCGAATCAATCAGGAGTTGCCAATGGGCGCTTGAATGAAATGATTTTGCACCGGTGACCACCAGGACCTGATGGCCCAATTCCTGCACTATCCCTGCCAGCTCTTTAATACGGCCGGAACCAAAAATGATTCGGGGTAAAGCAGCGACGTCAAAACGATTGAAACGGAACATGCTAAACGGCTACCTCTTGGTTTTTTTCGGCGAAATCTCAATGGTTGGTTTTACCCCAAACGAGCGTTAAAAAAATGAGAAACTCAACTTAAGTATTTTAATTTATGATATAAATCTTCAATTCGGTTATAGTTCCATAATGCTTCAATGAATGAGATAGTTAATCATAAAACAATCTCATTTTGTTGGCCTTTCGGCCCCCGCGATAGCGGTCCGGTAGGAAAGCCGATCATACCTCACCTGCGGCGTTATCAAGGGTTCGCGGTAGTGCGCTACAGCGTCACCCTTGATGCCTTGTATCTGAGGCATCCTCCACTTTCGCTCGATCGGGGTTTTACATATGAACCGGCTTAACGGTTCTAGATGGTAGTTGTTAAGTTGCTTCATTTTTCCAAGAATATAGTTTGGATGATATAAAATCGATAATTTGATTATGTTCCTGTTTGCCTGAACCCTTTACCCGGATGGGATCACCGAAACAGATATGTACCGGTATTTCAGGTCGAATTTTGCCAAAGTCTTTGTACTTACCCCCAATTCCCCAGGCATCGGTTTTAAGGGCCATCGGTATTACCGGAACATTGACGCGTTTGGCGAGTTTGACGCCGAGCGTATTAAACTTTTTAGGATCAAAGTCGATGGTACGTGTTGTTTGCGGAAAAACGAAGATGGATGTACCGGCCTTTAGCCGTTTTTCTCCTTCCTTCAGAACGGCCCGAAGGTCCTCACGCGGGTTGGTACGGCCCACGACAATCGGGTTGCGGCTTCGCATGACATGTTTGAAGAAGGGATAGGATATAAGGCTTTCTTTTACAACAAAGGTCACATTAAAATAGGGTTCGACCAGGCAAGGCAGGATGAATGTTTCCAAAATACTCATGTGATTGCCAATAAATACACAGGGAGGTTCGAGCCCCCGAACGGCATCCAGGTTTTCAAAATTGAAACGGCCGCCTACGGACTCAAGTGCTTTGACGACATTTAAACTGCTTTGAGTCCAACGTTCATCGGTATAAATCCCATTTTTGGCCAAACGGGAGGCTGTCCAAACAATCCTTGCAATCCAAGTATAGAATACCAGGGTCGCATTTTTTTGCAGATACCCGGGCGTCTGACATCTGGGAGAATGATATGTGTTTTGGGTTGTTAGATATTTCAAAGACACTTGCTACTCAATATTCCCCACGGTTCGGTACAATGCAGATAAATTCGAATTCCTCATCATGGGGATTGGAAAACTGGTGCTCGGTGTTTGATGGTACAAAGGCAAAGTCTCTTTCAATGACATCCTGCTCTTTGCCGTCCATCATCAGTTTTCCCTTGCCCCTGATGATATAATTGACATGCTCCCAATCATGGGAATGACGGGGGGTATACCCACCCGAACCGAGGGTAAAGGTCCTTAAGGTGTATCCATCCCAACCCTCTTTTTCCCCGATCGGCACTTTCTTAAAAACGTTTGACACACCTTCCATTTGGACCTCGGTTGCTAAAAGGCCATCATATTTTTTAATCGGCATTTTTTACTCCTTTCATTCATTAACATTTTCCTATGGTTTTCACTCTAATTATTTACAGGTATCCTGCTTTTGTCAACTTGAGGTGATTTATAAAAAATCAAAATCAGGCCCTCATTCGTTTTCCAGCCGGTAAGAACAGGCAGGAAATAAAGCAAAGCAGCGAAGCCGCTAAAACAATCCAGAACACCACCCGCATATTTTCACCCATTGTTTTTTGAAGTGCCATTTTCACTTGCGGGAGCAGTTGAGATTGGAATCCGGGTTGAAACAGGCGCTCGTAGTTTTCACGAAGCTGGATAACGAGATTTGCGGGTAGCGCGCCGATAACTCCAGAGAGGCTCAGCGCATCCATTGTCGTCCGGATTTTGGCTGTTACAAATACTCCTGATACGCCGATCCCGATCGTTCCTCCCAATGACCGGGCGAATTGATTGGAAGATGTAGCGACCCCCAGATCGGATTCATCCAAAGCGTTTTGCACCACCAATAGGGTGGAGATTGCGACAAACCCCATTCCGATCCCCACCAGTTGAAATACCCAGAAGCAGGTTGTCATGGATGTTTGGTGGTTGAACATTAAAGTCAATCCGGAACCGATAACGAGAAAGATCGCGCCAATAATAGACGCTGTTTTCCTTTCCAAACGATAAAAAACCTGGCCGAGCAACAAAGAGCCGAGAGACCATCCCAGGCTAAGGGAGAGCATGGCCACGCCAACTTGCATAGGCGACCTGCCAAGGGCCCCCTGGATAAAAAGCGGTGCGTAGGCAAAAAGAGAGAAGATGGCAAAACTGCTAAAAAAAACGGAAAGGTTGCCGATGCTGAATCCTCGAATTGTGAAAAATTTCAGTGCCAGAATCGGTTCCCTGGCCCTTTTTTCAGAAAGGTAAAATCCGAATCCGGATACCAGCGTGATAATTACAAGACCTATGGATACAGACGATAGCCAGCCGAAATCACGACCACCGAGCATCAGCAGTGTTAATAGCCCCACGATGGTGAATGAAAGGGTAGCCACACCGGCCATATCAAGATTGACGCGATTCTTCTTGGGGCGGATCTCAACCAGGTAGACGGCGAGCAACGTGATTGAAAAGAGACAGATCGGAATATTGATGAAAAAGACCCAGCGCCAGGAAAAATAGGTAACAATGACCCCGCCAATGGTTGGTCCCAGAACCGAAGCAATGCCCCAGATGAAACTTGCCAGAGAGAGGGTTTTGGCACGTTTTCCTGGTGGTGACATGTCTGTTAACACGACATACACCAGTGCAAAATTACCACCGGCGGCGATTCCCTGGAAAACGCGGGCCACGATCAGCACCGTCATATTGGGAGATATACCGGCCACAAGAGAGGAGATCATAAAGGCGCCGATGGAAGTTACGAACAAGATTTTGGTCTTGAAAAGATCGGCCAGTTTTCCGAATACCGGTAAGGCAACGGCGCGGGCTAAAAAATAGGCGGTATAAACCCAGCTATAAATATCCAGGCCTCCCAGGTCCGCAATAATGGTCGGCATCGCCGCTGACATAATCAACGAGTCCATGGCGCCAATGAAAAGGGCCAGAAGGGCCGCGCTGATCACCCACAAGCGGACTTTTTCATTCACCTTGATGGGGGTGGTGGCTAAATGATCTGAATTCATAGCCTGGTTATATCCCCTTGATCTGATTGCTCTCGTTTTATTGCGAGCATTGAACCAAATTATCGTAATGGATTTGATAAAAAAAGAAAAATATATTCTCTTGGCACCATTCATGGTAAATTAGATAGTCCCCATCCATTAATTGTTTTTTAAAAATGTGTGCCTGGTGACGTTTCCAATTCAGAAATGAGGAATTTTGTCCAAGGTCAAGGGAATCAAGGGATTGCGTGGAGGCATACGGTGGTATGCTGCACCAGCGCTCCCGCCGATTGGCGCCGAGATTGGGCAAATAGACCATTTATGGATGGAAACTAGATAGTATGGGATGATATTTGGGCTTCTGATCGCACTGATTGTACAAGTGAGAAGTGAGAATATTATATCTCCGGGATCCATGGGTAAAAAAATTGATATTTTTCAATGGCCTTAAATGAATATTGAAAGGATAGCGCAATGTGTGAGCAACGTGTCTATTTGATGAATCAAAACGAAGAGAAGTTGATTATGGAGGCGGTGGACCGGATGCAGGCAGTCGCCGGTGGTGTCCGTGTAATGAATATTTTCGGTGAAGAAAAGACGGTTAATGCCAAATTTCATTCATGGACAAATAATAAAATGGTGCTTCAGACCCAGGATGGATAACAAGTCTTTTCGATCACGAAATATACCGATTTTCAAAAAACTGTTCCGAAAGATATCGGGGTCGGGATTGCTATCGAAATCGGTATCGAAACATTTGTAGGATGCAGTGGTGGCCATTCATGGCTCCCGATACCGATTTGGACCCCGATGGTTTATTCAATCGGAACGTTTTTGTGAAAGTTGCTATAGTGCATTTATTCAAAAATATTGTTACGTTTTACGGGATTTTTTTATTTAACCAAAGCGTTCGCTGAGACCTGAGAGAACATGATTTTCTTATTAACAGCCGCCATTTCTCTGCGAACTCCGCGTGCTCAGTGGTGAGATTGTTAAACGTGACCGATTTTATGAATCAGCGCTTAGAATTTTCCTCACTGATTTGCCGATAGGCTTCCTGGACCTCCTTGAACCGGGCTTCGGCCAGTTCACGGAACTCTTCGCCCAGGTGCTCAACCTTATCCGGGTGATACTTGGTGGCCATTTTTCGATAAGCAGCTTTGATCTCTTCGCGGCTGCTGTTTCGGGTCACACCCAGAACTGCGAAAGGGTCCCCAGGATATCGGCTATCTTTCCGGTTTGAAGCTGTTTCTCCCTGATCGAAACCGCCTTTCTGACCAGCATTTTGCCCGGATTTTTGTGATCGGCCGTACCTAAACATACCCAACGGGTTGCCACCGCCGCGGAGATAATTCCACAACACGAATAAAAGGATCAGGTCTTCCAGCCACCCCCATCCGCCGAGGAGTGCTTCCGGGAAAAGGTCCACCGGGGAGAGCGCGTACAGAATGACCAGGATCGTCCAAAAAAGTTTCATCACATGTCCCGATTATTGAGTGGTTTGTAGCCGTTATTTTATACAGGATTATCTATTTATGGCAATTGGTTCGTTTCTTTTGACCTGCCAAAAAAACGGCTAAACCTCGGGTTTGTTAAAATGGTTTTTTCTTGAAACCATTGGATTTTTTCTTTACGTTGAAGGTCATCATGATTCGGGGAAAATATTAGCGGTGGCATTTTGCAAGGATTAAAATTCAAAATCGGCACAACCTTTGTCCTGCTTTTGGGTGCAGGCATGGTTCTAATCAACATTGTGCTGACAATGTTTTGGCAGCGGGATATGATGGGGTCGGAAATCAATCGCCTTAAAGTGGCAATGGCGGTTTCGGCCGGGCATATCAATTTCGAAAAGGACGACGTCGCGGAGGCCGTTCACCGACTAGCATCACTTACCGGCGCCGAATGTGCCTTGTTACAATCAGCTGGAATGACGCCATTTTTGTCATCCGATCCCTGCAAATATCATCCAAAATTAAACGATCTGTCGCGACTGGCGGTTTCCACCGGCAAGGTGCAATCGGACATAGAAAATTCCGGAACCCATTTTGTTTCCATCGCGAATCGGTATATCTTCATCGCCATGCCCTTTAATATGGAATACTCCGAGCCGTTTGCAATCGCCATGGCCATGCCGATACAGTCGCTGGCAAAGCAGTTTGTGGCCAATCAAAAAATCGTTTTCCTCTATATCCTGATCAATTTAATAATCCTGACAATAGTGGGACTGGTTCGAATAGTGAAAACGGTGATTCATCCCATCGAACGGCTGGCCAAATTGTCGGAGGCGTATACCGAGAGCGAGGGCCTCAACTTCATGGCTATTAAAGAAGATAATGAATTTCGCCGGCTTTCAATGTCACTCAATCAAATGATTCAGCGTATCGAAGCGGACAAGGATAAACTGAAAACCACGGTTCGATCCCTTCGGGAAGCCAATCAACAGCTACGGGATACCCAGGAGGAGATGGTCCGTACGGAAAAGCTAGCTTCGGTTGGCCGATTGGCCGCCGGATTGGCGCACGAAATAGGCAATCCGGTCGGTATTATCCAGGGTTATCTGGACCTCATTGGTCAGGTGGATGTACCAGATGGGGAAAAGAAAGATTATATGGATCGCGCTGAAAACGAACTGGAACGGATTGGCGGGCTGATACGGAAATTGCTCGATTTTTCGCGTCCAGGTCGCCTGGCGCCGGACAACGTATCGGTCCATCTGCTTCTGGCCGAATCTGTCGAAATGTTTAACATCCCATTGAAAAAGGAAACTGTAGACATTATTGAGCAATTTGAAGCAAAAAAAGATACGGTCTTTGCCGATCCGGATCAGCTTCGCCAAGTATTTATCAATTGTTTGCTCAATGGGGTGGATGCCGTTGTGGCCTCGTCCATAGAAAAAAGACGGATCATGATCATAACCGAATTGGTTGACTCAGGCCACGGGAAGAAGGCCGACCAATGGGTGCGGATCCGGATTCGGGACAACGGAGCGGGAATCAATAAAGAGGATTTACCCAAAGTGTTTGATCCGTTTTTTACGACCAAAGAACCGGGCAAGGGAACTGGTTTGGGCCTTTTCGTTTCCCATGCGATCATTGAAAATTTTGGTGGCCGGATGCTGATCGGGTCAACCGGAAAAGCCGGTACCGAAGTTGTGATTGAACTTCCTTTAAAAACAGAACCAGGGGCTGCGGAAAAATGATGGAAAGTATGTTCAATTGGATTAAGTCAACACCCTTCGGCTAAAGCCGAAGGTTTGGGGTCCAAGGATCCAAGGGTTCGAGGGGTCAAGTGAAAAGACCATCCAAGCCTTTCCTTGAATCCCTTAACCCTTGACCCCTTGAATCCTTGCGGCAGCATCAACAATTAAACTAAAGTCTTCGCCTAAAGGCGAGGGTTTTTCTCACATTCCCCGTGTGGGACAATAAAAGGGTGAGTTTCATGACCGAACAGATGGGTATGCTGCTAGTCATCGATGACGAAGAGAACATGCGCCATATGTTGTCCGCCATGCTAAAGCGGAACGGATATGAAGTCAGCACTGCCTCCGATGGCCAGGCCGGGTTAACCCGACTCTCTGAAAATCATTACGATTTTATTCTCTGCGATATCAAGATGCCGGGCATGGACGGCATGACGTTTCTAAAAAACGCCCAAAAAATGACCCACGCGGCGACCATCATCATGATGTCGGCCTTTGGAAGTATCGATTTGGCCTTAGAAGCGATGAAGCTCGGAGCGTATGACTATATTTCCAAACCCTTTAAAAATGACGAAGTTTTGTTAACATTGAAGAAAGCCGAGGAACGTGAGCGACTCCTGCGTGAAAATCGGCATTTAAAACAAAAAGTTGAACGACTGACCGCGCCGAAACGCTACGGCCGGATGATCTTATCCAGCCGGGTCATGCAGGACGTTATTCAGCTGGCCGACAAAGTGGCCGGCTACGATACGACCGTTCTGGTGACCGGTGAAAGCGGTACGGGTAAAGAGCTGATGGCCCGAGCCGTCCATGGCAGAAGCCGCCATGGAAAAGGGCCATTCATTCCGGTAAATTGCGGAGGAATCCCAGAAAACTTACTCGAAAGCGAGCTTTTTGGTTACGTAAAAGGAGCGTTTACCGGGGCGGATCGGAATAAAAAAGGGCTGTTTACCGAGGCGGAAAACGGCACGCTATTCCTTGACGAGATCGGAGAACTTTCGGTTGTCCTGCAGGTGAAGCTCTTGCGTGTTTTACAAGAAAAAGAAATTCAACCGGTTGGATCGAGCAAACTGCAAAAGATGGATGTCCGGATCATTGCTGCCACGGCCAAAAACCTGGAGCAGGAAGTTAAACGCGGTACTTTCCGGGAAGATCTTTTTTACCGACTCAACGTAGTGCACTTGTTGATGCCGCCCCTTAGGGAGCGGTCCGAGGACATACCGTCTTTAAGCGCTCATTTTATTAAAATATTTAATAACCGGATGGGAACATCGGTGCAGGGGATTTCGAAACAGGTTCAAAAGATATTTATGACCTCGAGTTGGCCGGGTAATGTCCGGGAACTGGAGCATGTGATCGAACATGCCATGATCATGGCCGGCGAAGGCCGGATCCTGCCTGAGCACTTACCGAAACAATTCCGGAATCAGGATGGGTTCGGGGATTTATCTAAAACCATTTCCATTAAAAAGGGCCAGAAGATCCTTGAGCGCCGTTTGATCGACCGGGCATTGAAAGTCGCTGACGGTAACAAAAGCCGGGCCGCCGAAATGCTTGAAATCAGTTATCCATCTTTGCTGGATAAAATAAAGAAATATCAAATCAGTTTGTAGGAAGATTGTATCAACAGCCATGGAAACTTCATCTGGTAAAATATATTTCGAATCGATGAAGAATGGATCTGTCATAGATTCGGTTGACTATGGTGGTTGAGACAATTAACCTGTATGGAAACTGAGCAACATATTAACCTTGAATATCCAGTTAATACTAAACAAAAAAGGAGAACCGATGAAAGACCGAATGCGCGCTAGACCCATGGTCCTGGAAGTTTTCTTACTGACATTTATCCTGACAATTGTAGCCCCGCTATCACTTCGGGCGGAATATTACCGGTACACCGATCAAAACGGCGTGGTGAGGTATACGGACAACCTGCTTGACGTTCCCGAAGCCCAACGTTCTCGCGTGGAAAAATACATTGGGAAAAATGATCAATCCGAAGATGCAATACCGGTTGATGTATCTTCTGATGGTGACGTTGAAAAGAAATCTGAGCAAATGAATCCGGATGATTCAAAGCAACTTGAGTTTGAAAACCTGAGTCAGGAAAAAGCGGCAATAGACAAAGAATACGATACAATTATAAAAGAAAAAAACGACTTGGCCCTAAATAAAGATAAAATGGATATTGAAGTTTATAACAAAAAAGCACTTCAATTCAACGAGCGGATCGCCGCTTATGAAGAAAGACGGAAAGCTTTCGAGGAAGCGGCCAATGCTTTCAATTCCCAAATTAAATAAATAACCGAACAAGCCTTTTATCGTCAAGGAACCCTTCCGGATAATGGTCTTCCAGCCACAATTTTTTTCTTCAGATCTTTTTCTACAATTGCATTTTAATCAATGTTGGGGACTTATATGACCGGCAACGCACACCACCGTATGGCGGAAAAAAATATCCTGCAAACGTTGGTTAAACACCAGCTGGTGACAAGGGATCAGGCCAGGGAAATACTGTTCAAAAGCGAAAGCTTGAAAAGTCGATTGGAAACCAACCGACAACGACGACTTAAGGAAAAAGAGACAGATGTCATTGTTAACGCCGGGCAGATTACCCTTCTTGATGTGTTGACAGACCAGTCGCTGCACCGTATCGGTGATACGTTTAAGGGGTTGGACGAAGAGGTTTTGTATCAAACCCTGGCCGCCGAATGGGGCATCCCCTACCAAACTATCGATCCCCTCAAACTTGACCTCAATCTGGTCACCGCCACCATTCCCCATTCGTTCGCGCGGAAACATCTGGTCATTCCTTTGGCAAAGATAAACGGAGAGTTAATCCTTGCCTCGGTCAACCCGTTTAACCGGGAAATATTCGATGATATCTCCCGGGCTACCCAGTTGAAGGTGCGGCCGGTGGTTGCCACTAAGTCAGCAATTATTAAAACGGTAGATGAATTTTTCGGTTTCAAGCGCTCCATTGCCGAGGCGGAACATTTTTATGAGACGCCGTCAGTGGATTTAGGGAATTTAGAGCAGTATGTCAAAATAAAACCTAGCGACGAATTGCCCGCCAATGATCAGCACATTATTAATGCAGTGAATCACCTGTTTTCATACGCACTGGATCAGCGGGCTAGCGATATCCACATCGAACCAAAACGGAATCACAGCATGATCCGGATGCGCATCGATGGCGTCTTACACGATATTTATCGCTTACCCAAGAATGTCCATCCGGCCATCGTCAGTCGGATAAAAAATCTTTCCCGGCTTGATATGGCGGAAAAAAGAAGGCCACAGGATGGCCGAATCAAGACTGATAAGCAGGGGATGGAAGTGGAAGTGCGGATTTCCACGATCCCGGTGGCGTTTGGCGAGAAAGTGGTGATGCGGATCATGGATCCGGAGATCTTATTTCAGGATCTGGACTATCTGGGGTTTGAACCGCCCGATTTGATCCGATACAACCAGATGGTGAAGAATCCCCATGGCATTATCCTCGACTGCGGACCCACCGGCAGTGGAAAATCGACAACTTTGTATTCTACCCTGCGTGATCTGTCGTCACCGGAAATCAATATCACGACCATTGAAGATCCTATTGAAATGGTGGAAGAGTCCTTCAATCAGATTGGCGTCCAGCCTGCGGTGGGCGTTACCTTTGCCACGATTTTAAGAAACATTCTGCGACAGGATCCGGATGTGATTATGATCGGCGAAATGAGGGATCTGGAAACCGCTATTAATGCGGTTCAGGCGGCCCTGACCGGTCATCTTGTTTTTTCTACTCTGCATACCAACGATTCCGTGTCGGCTATTACCCGTCTGATCGACCTGGGGGTACCGGCTTTTTTGATTCAAAATACACTGGTCGGCATTATTTCCCAGCGGCTGCTTCGTAAAATCTGTCCACATTGCCAGGAATCTTTTCCCATGTCCCGAGCCGAGCTTCGAATGGCTGGTATTGCCTTGTCCGGTGAGGGTGAGATCCTGTTGAAAAGGGGTAAAGGTTGCCATAAGTGTCGAGGGACCGGTTATTACGGTCGGAGTGCTGTTTTCGAGGTATTACCTTATACGCCTGCCATCCGGCATTTGACGACTTCCGAGACAGATCATGCCGCCATTCTGGACGCGGCCGTCAAAGAAGATTTGGTGACACTAAGGGATAACGCCATCAAAAAAATGCTAAGCGGCACAACTACTTATCTGGAAGTACTAAGGGTTACCTGATTAGAACCATTGGAAAAAGGATTGATAATGAGAAAGAGAAAACAACAGCGGGCCAGTGAACAGATCAATTCGTTTATTGGAAAAGAGGTTCAATTCGACGGAAAACTGACGTTTACCGGATCGGTGAAGATTGACGGTCATTTCAAGGGTGAGATCAAAGCCTCGTCAGGTAACCTGATCGTTGGTGATGAGGGTGTCGTGGAAGCTAATATCCATGTCGCTTGCGTTGTTTGCAGCGGTGAGATTCGTGGGCGGGTTACGGCCGATGAGAGCGTCAATATTCATGTGCCGGGAAAGGTCTTCGGCGATATTCAGGCCCCCACTGTCGTTATTCAGGAAGGCGTCCGTTTTGAGGGCAGTTGTAAAACAATCCCACCGGACGCCGATACCAGGCAGGCCGATAAACAGGGGCTGAAATTCGTTGAAACGCCTCCCTCATCCCAGAAACCGGCCAAAAATGATGCCTAAACATATTGAGAAGCGATCGTATCAGACGTCAAAGGGTATTACTAAACCGATTTATCCATAATGAGCATAGTGGACGGATCGAGGAACAGGCCGGGATGATCCATTTGGGCCTGGGGACACTTCAATATACGCACATGTACGCGATTGTCGTCCGGATCAAGCTGAATCGCTGTTTCAAAGAGGTCGATGATTGCATCCGGCGGTTTGGTGGAACCTACGGCGGCCGTTGTTTCTGGACGGTGGATTCGGGCGGTAAACCAGATCTCCACGCCCCATTGAAGGGCCAGTGGCCTCATTGCATCCAGTATTTCCGTCGGGGGCTTGCTAAAGGAAAGCCCGTCGATAAGAATAATCTGAGGAAAGAAAATGGCCTGCTCGGTTAAATCGGAAATTCTTTCGGCCAGCTTCGATACACCAAAATCTTCTGCCTGAAAGGTCATGATAAACCGATGGGTCAAAATCGTTTCCCAAAGGTGCTGGACGGCGCTGGGACCGTACTGCTCGGCAAACCGGCGGAATACCTCTTCATACCACAGGGATACTTTTTGTACCGGTTCACGTAGGCTGACATGCAGTACATTCTTATGTTGAAGTAAACCGCTGAGGGCGATCTGGACGATGAAAGCGGTCTTTCCGACGCCGGCCCGGGCCAGGACGGCACCGATTTGGCCGTTAGTCAAAAGCGTGTTCTTACCATTGACCAGTCCGCGCAGGGGGTTTTTAACCATCAGGTCATTTTTTAACATGGTCGTTTACCTTTTCTACGGTTGATTATGTTATTTTCTTCCTGTTTAAGTTTTCGGGTATTTTTTCGATCCCGGGTGTACCTACACGCTGTCGGCCGGTTGAAAACCAGATCAGGCCACCTGCCGGTTTTTATTTTCCCTATTTTTAATGAGTTCTTCCGTCATTGATTGCGGGACCTGCCGATAAACGGCAAATTCCATGGTAAATTGGGCCTGGCCCTGGGTTAGGGAACGCAATGCCGTGGTGTACCCAAACATCTCGGCCAACGGAATCTGTGCTTCGATGGCACAGAGGGGCCCATCTTCCTGGGTACCCACGATCATCCCCCGACGCTGATTAAGCGATCCCATTACGGCACCTTGAAATTGAGTTGGTGTTTCGACGACAACCCGCATGATCGGCTCATGTATCACGGGGGCTGCTTGGGAATATGCTTGTAGAAAGGCTCCCCGAGCCGCTGCCTGGAAGGCCATATCGGAAGAGTCGACGGCATGGGACGCGCCGTCATTGATGACTACTTTAATGCCAGTGACAGGAAATTCCATTTTAGGCCCCTTGGTCAGACACGCCCTGAACCCCTTTTCACAGGCCGGGATAAATTGAGTTGGAATGGCACCACCAGTAATATTGTTTTCAAAAATAAAGTCATCATCAGGACTCGGCTCCATGTAGCCTCCTACCCGACCGAATTGCCCGGCTCCACCGGTCTGTTTTTTATGGATGTAATCGAATTCAGCTTTTCGGGTGATGGTTTCCCGGTATGATACCTGGGGTGCGCCGGTCGTTAATTCGACATCATATTCTCGGCGCATCCGTTCCACATATACATCCAAGTGGAGCTCCCCCATCCCTTCGATGATGGTTTCGCGGGTTTCATCATTTACATAGGTTCTAAAAGTGGGGTCTTCCTTTGTGAATCGGTTCAGGGCCTTGGACATTTTTACCTGAGAATTGTTGTTTGTTGGTGAAATTGCCAAGGCTATGACTGGCTTGGGAACAAACATGGAAGTCATGGTCACGGATAATCCGGGTGAAACAAACGTATCTCCCGAGGCACAATCGATACCGAAAAGGGCTCCAATATAACCGGCGCGAATCTGATCTATATCTTCCATCTGATCGGAGTGCATGCGGACCAGCCGCCCGATTTTGATTTTTTTTCCATCCCGTACATTTATCACAGTGGTCCCTTTTGCCAGGGTTCCCTGATAAACGCGGATGTACGTAAGCTGTCCATAGGGACCATCTTCAAGTTTGAAGGCAAGTGCGACAACCGGCCGGTCCGGGCTCGCTTCCAGAACCACAGAGGTCTCATCCTTGTCCATATCAAGCGCTTGATTGGTCACGTCGGCGGGGCAGGGGAGATAGTGGTTGACCGCGTCAAGCAACGGTTGGACCCCTTTGTTTTTATAGGCCGAGCCAATAAATACCGGTGTTAATTCCCTGGTCAACGCACCGTTTCTGACCGCCGCGATCAACTGTTCTTCGGTTACCCGTTCTTCCAGGGCCGCTTCCATAAGATCATCGGAGAACATGGAGGCTGAGTCTATCAGGGCCTCCCGCCGGGCTTGGGCGACATCCAAATAGGTATCGGGTATATCCTCGGTGCGGATTGTTTCGCCATTTGGCCCGTCAAAATAAATGGCCCGCATGGTAACCAGATCTATGACCCCCTCAAAATCAGCTTCGAGGCCGATGGGAATTTGCATGGCTACGGCGTTATGCCCCAGCTTTTCCCTTAGCTGAGTGATGACCCGGTCCGGACCGGCGCCACTACGGTCGCATTTGTTGATAAATCCGATACACGGCACATTGTAGCGTTTCATCTGCTGATCAACCGTCATTGATTGGGATTGAACCCCACCGACTGCACAGAGTACGAGAACGGCTCCGTCCAGAACCCGCAGGGCGCGCTCCACCTCGATGGTAAAATCGACATGTCCCGGCGTATCGATAATATTTATCTCATGACCTTTCCATTCACAGTAGGTCGCCGCCGAAGTAATAGTAATACCCCGTTCTTTTTCGAGATCCATGGCATCCATGGTGGCCCCCACGCCATCTTTTCCCTTAACGTCATGGATGGCGTGAATGCGATCGGTGTAGTACAATATCCGTTCAGTTAAGGTCGTCTTTCCTGAATCGATGTGGGCACTGATGCCGATATTTCTCACTTTTTGAATTCGATCGTCCATAGTTGTCGCTGTTCCTTAGTTGGCCCATCTTGCCAGCCATTTTTAATGTCAAATACATAAAAAAACCCTCACATGGTTGCGAGCCAAATGAGGGATAACGCCTTCATCATTTCGGTCTGTAAGCTAATTCATCCCATGATATTGTCAAGGCGGAGGATTTGTGTGATCATGTTGATAGTGCAAGAAAGCTGTATGGGCCTCTTTGTGAATTGAGTCGTACCGGGTGGTATAACGAGGGGAAAAATGGAACACGGTTAATCGTTCAACCCCGCAAACAGCGGCCAGATACCCGGCCTGGCGGGCGGTTAAATGGAATTTTTCGGCAGCGATCCCACTGTCTTCATCAAGAAAAGCCGCTTCAATGAACAGGTGATCCACTTCCTTGGCCAGTATTTTAATACGGGCAATATTTTCTGGAGTGAAGCCGACATCGGTTATGTAGGCAATTTTTTGACCTGCGGTTGTTCGAGCAATTCGATCGGCCAGTTCTCCCAAAGAAAAGTAATTTGATGGCGATCGGGTGTAGTGTGTAGGGACTTTGAACATTGTATCGGGCGGTTGTTCTAGAAACAGGTATTCCTTGAAGCTTTGAAGCCATGGACCGGGAATCAGCCCCAGTTCAGTCAATGCAGGTTTGATGATGTTGATGTGGAAGCGCTCTTTTAATGCCAGCCCGAGGCAAGGGATTTGATGGTCAAGGATCGCCGTTGTAACGGTTACCGATGGCGTCTCCAGTAGAATATTTGACATGAGCACCCCCATTTTTTCCCCACTCGCTGAAAAACCATTCCGGCAATGAAAGATCCGGGTCACGCGCTGGTTCTCGGTGATTTCAGTAGCCTTTATAATGAGTTGATGGGTGAAGTTTTTCACTAAGTTCCACTGGTAACTGCTTAATTTACCTTCTAAATTATACAAAAAATTATCGGGGCCGTATAAGTGAAGCGTTTTATTTCGACCTAGGCCCAATCGCAATATCCGGTCAAATCCGCTGAAATGATCCATATGGGCATGGGTAATGAAAATATGATCAATTTTCAGTAAATCCCGATTTGACAGGGACGTAAGATCTCCTGCATCAAACAGGATTGCTTTCCGCTGGTATAAAAACGGAATATATAAGGAAGGATCTCCACAAGGAGGATTGACCAGCCGGGGTTGAAACGAAGGGCGCATCAGGCCGTCAAATAGTGCTGCACCTGCTGGTTGATGGTCGCGTAGATTTCTTCGTCGGATCCGTAGATATCAATAATTTCCTTTTGATTGATCAATTTCTCAACAACGAATGCCGTCACATAAAGACTGATCACGTGAGGGTTGGGCACCAGACTCCGAATCGGGGCGATTTGGTAGTCAATATCGAAATCATCAGCACGGGTTAGGGTTTCCAGGCATTTTAAAATTTGCTCTTCCAGGCTGTTTTTACTCTGTGTTTCCACCAAACCGTTTTCTACCAGTTTCATGGCCACGCCATTGGCTAGTGAATCCAGACAATCTCGAAGATTGTTGATAGCCCGTCGACGAGCGTGTTCCTTTGAAGACTCGATTTTAGAAATGATGCTGGCCTCGCGGGTGCTGGGCCGGAATACTTTTGCCATGGGCGCCTCGATTACAATTTTTTGGACCGTATGACGTTCATTATCTCAAATATGCATAGCTTTTTACTATTACTTTCAATAATAACCGAATGCAAGTTAAAATTATACGGCTTCTATTATAATCCGGGCCGTTCGGCTCTGGTTCCACCGGTTCCAGCCGACCCGGAAAACAATACTTTCGAATAACCCGGGAACCTTTTTTTGAGGATCGACATTAAATTGCATCGCCTGAAATGTTCGGCTGGATGAACCTGGTTGTTGGCGAAGACGTATATTGAGATGGGCCTTACCGACTATTTTCGAAGAGGCTACTTCAACATTACGGGCTATAAACAACGGTTCCGGGTTGGCGTTTCCGAAAGGCGCCAATAATTCAAGTTCATCCAGTAGTTGATCCGAGATATCATCCAGATTGAGTTTGCAATCGATCCGGATGGCCGGCGCGCTTGCCCTTTCTCCGATGGTTTCATGAACGGCCGCTTCAAATCGGCGCCGAAATTCGCTAAGGTTGTCCACTTTGACTTTAACCCCCGCAGCCAAAGCATGACCACCGAAACCCGTTAGCACTTCCCGGCAGGTCGCCAATCCTTGGTAGAGGTTAAATCCGGGGATACTCCGGGCCGACCCCTTGCCTAAACCGTTGTGCGTGCTGATCAATACAACGGGCCGATGATACATCCTTACAAAATGGGCGGCCGCAATCCCCAGAACGCCTTCATGCCAGTCTTCATCCCACAAAACCAAAGAGCGGCCCTTTAAAAGATCGGTATTATCCATTAGATCCGCATGGATCCGATCAATCAGGTTTTTCTGGACTTTTTGCCGTCGGGTATTTAAGGTCTCGATACGCTGAGAGAGCTGACTGGCAATGTCCGGATCGTTCGTTGTCAGAAGAGATAGCGCTGTTTCAGCATGCGCCATGCGACCGGCTGCATTCAATCGGGGAGCCAGGCGGTAGGCGATATCTTCTGAATCGACAGTTTCGGCGGCAACCCCAGCGAGTGCTAAAAGGGCCGTTACCCCGGGTCGCGAATGGTTGTGGCGAATAATATCGATTCCGGTACGGGTCAGAATACGATTGTTGTCACGTAGCGGCACCATATCGGCTACGGTCCCTAATGCCACCAGATCACAGATTTGCTTTAGATTGGGTTCCGGTCTCTCTTTCCAGAATCCTGTATCACGAAGATGCTTTCGTAGGCATATCAGGAGTGAAAAAACGACACCGACACCGGCTAAATCGGCCATTCCGGCATCGCAGTCGGTCCGTTTGGGATTCACCACCGCAACGGCCGCCGGAAAGGGCTTGGCAATGGTATGATGATCGATAATAACGACATCGATATTCACTTCGCGGGCTTGATTAACCGCTTCATGACTAGATGACCCGTTGTCGACGCTGATGATCAGGTCGACACCGGACGGCATTGCCTGAGTAGTGACATACCGGGACGTTAAACCGTATCCGTCGTCGACTCGGTGGGGGATATAGGACGAAACATTCGCGCCGGCATCCCGCAGGAATTTAACCAAAATTGCCGTGGCCGTTACACCATCAACATCAAAATCGCCGAAAATTATAATTTTTTCATGGTGGTTCAGCGCCCGGCTGATCCTATTGACAGCTATCTCCATGTCCTTCATGGAAAAGGGCGAACGAAGGTCGGACAGAGATGGATAAAAAAAAGCATCGACATCTTCCGGCCTACGGAATCCACGGTTCGCCAGGACGGTGGCAGTCACCGGATGGCACGGAAGGGAACGGCAAAGGATATCGATAACGCCTGGGCTCGGTTGGTCAATTTTCCAGTGCGGATTCATACTGGAAAAATATACCCCAGATCCGTTGCTGTCGCAATCGGAAAATACGGGCCACGGGGTAATGAAATATTGAAATGTTGGAATTTTTTATTGAAGTTCTGCATTGGTGTGTTAGGGTTCGGATAAATATAGCGTTTACATGAAAATGGTAATAACTGCATAACAGCAGGTGCCGGTTTCTAAAATGTATATATTGTTAATAGAATTGATTACTTGGAAACGATAAAGAGATACTATCGGGTCGATCGTTCCCAGATTGCCTATATTCGATTTACACTAGAGGCGTACGATGGATTGGCCAATGTCACCACCCTGGACCCTGATTTGGGGATAATCCGGTTGACGATCGCTCCGGGCTGCGGACCTGAGGTCGATGCGATCATCAATGATCTGAAACGAGAAATCCTGATGGAGCCCGTAGAGCCTGAAAAAACCAAAACCGGCCAAAGGTAGAAAGTATATGGCTGCAAAAAATGTGTTCATACAGACCATCGGATGCCAGATGAATGTTTACGACTCCGAACGGATCGGAGAACTGATGAGCCGGTCCGGTTATGAAGTTGTGGATTCAGCCGATCAGGCTGATCTGGTCATAGTGAACACCTGTGCCATCCGGGATAAAGCCGAGCAGAAACTGTACAGTCTGCTCGGCCGGCTGGCGCCGTTAAAACAGCAAAATCCCGATATGATTCTGGCGGTGGGTGGGTGTGTGGCTCAGCAGGAAGGAGCGGCCATGCTCGTACGGGTACGTTGTCTGGATCTCGTTTTCGGTACGGATGCCCTAAACCGGTTGCCGTCCCTGGTGGATAGAATTGCATTGAAGAAGACCCGAATCGTCGATGTAGGCCCTCGTGCATCCGGACAAGATCATCAACATTTCGGGGGGTTGATAAGTGGCGGGAGTGTCAGTCGCTTTGTTACGATTATGCGAGGATGTGATAATTATTGTACTTATTGCGTGGTTCCTTTTGTTCGCGGCCGGGAAACGAGTCGACAACCGGAACAGATCATAAGCGAAATAAAGATGCTGGTTTCCGCCGGCGCCCGGGAAGTGACCCTTTTGGGACAGAACGTAAACAGCTACGGGGACAAAGAAGGGTTGGTCTCTTTTCCCGACCTGCTGGCACGGGTCAACAAGGTCAGCGGATTGGAGCGAATTCGTTTTACCACCTCTCATCCTAAAGATCTGTCCGAGGAGTTGATGGTGGCGTTTGGCCGGCTGGAAAAACTGTGCCGCCACATCCACCTTCCCGTCCAGTCCGGGTCTGATAAGATTCTGCATCGTATGAATCGAAAATACACCCGCGCGCATTTTGCGGAGCGGGTGGCCCGACTTCGGGCCGATTATCCCGACATTGCCATTACATCGGATATCATCGTCGGGTTTCCCGGTGAAACGGAGTCCGATTTTGACATGACCCTGGATTTGATTCGAGGTATCCGCTTTGATAGCCTTTTTGCCTTCAAGTATTCTGACCGTCCCAATGCAGCGGCAGCCCAATTTACAGATAAAATACCGGCAAAGGAAAAATCCCGTCGGCTTAACGCCCTGCTCGACCTGCAACAACAAATTACGCTTGAGAAAAACAAGACCCTGATTGGAACCAAACAGGTTATTTTAGTGGAGGGGTTCAGTAAAATATCCGCAACCAAAGAAGTCCAGTGGAGCGGTAGGACATCGACCAATAAAATTGTCAATTTTCGAGACGACCGAGCTCAATCACCCCATGCTAACGATTTAACCGGAAGACTGATCACGGTCGTTATCAAGAAAGGCTTTTTCCATTCTCTTTTGGGAACACCCGTTACCAAAGCGCCCATTCACGTAAGGTGGAAAGGAGTTCCAAGTCGTGCTGCATAGAGCAATTATTGCCGGATTAACCATGGATTCGGAATCAAATACACCGATTATCATTTTAAAATCCGAAAAGACCGATCAGGCTGTTCCCATCTGGATTGGACTGCTGGAGGCTACCTCTATTGCATCGGCCCTAAAGAAAGTAAGTTTCGATCGGCCGATGACCCACGATTTGTTTAAAAATCTCGGCGATCGATTGGATATTGTCGTATCCAAAGTCGAGGTCTGTGATATCATGGACAATACTTATTACGCCCGGATCCATTTTCTATCCAAAGATGAAACATTCAGTATTGACGCCCGGCCTAGCGATGCCATCGCCATTGCGCTGCGGTTTGAGGCACCCATATTTCTGGATGACAAGGTGATCGAAAAATCCCAAATGACCATGGGCGAAAAGCCTGAAGTGGCGGACCAAAGCGAGGATGGAAGAAAGTGGGCTGAATATCTGGAAAGTTTGGATCCGGAGGATTTTGGGAAAGTTTAAGGATTTTCGAAAATATGGTAAATCATATTTACGCGAGACCTCAGAGATGATATCTTTTTTAACCTTAATTGAGCGATTTTTCAGCCAGCTATGGCCGAGAAATTGAGATGATAAGGCTTTTAAAAAACGCAGTCATACCCATTGGATAAGGCGAGTATTTTTGTGAGCCTTAGCGCTCAATAGATTGGTGCAGAGCGATTAAAAAATCGCTCAATTTAGGTTTAAGTAACCCTTGAAGTGTTGCTGTTCCTTTTTTGATCGTCGATAACTGAATTTAGGATTGCTTCAAGATCGGTCGATGGTTCAAATCCGATTAAATGCCGGATTTTATCGATCCCCGGCACCCGTCGCTGCATATCTTCAAAATCCTTACCAAAGGCCTTTTTATAAGGGACAAACTCTATAGCCGAGTCGGACCCGGCCAGTTCCTTTATTTTTTCGGCTAGATTGAAGATGGATATTTCTTCGGTTCCACCGATATTAATGACTTCACCCGGGGTATCTTCATGGCCCATGAGTGCCAGGAGTGCATTAACCACATCTTTTACATAGGTAAAGGTCCGTGTCTGGGTGCCATCGCCGTAAACGGTAATCGGTTCGTTGGCCAGCGCTTGGGAAACGAACCGGGGAATCACCATACCGTAGGCGCCGGTCTGTCTGGGACCCACCGTGTTAAATAAACGCGCGATGATCACCGGGAGCCCATTGGTGCGGTAATATGCCAGGGCGGTAAATTCATCCATCAGTTTGGAAGCGGCGTAACTCCAGCGAAATTTGCTCGAAGGGCCGTAAATGATGTTATCGGTTTCCACCAGAGGGGCATGAAGATGTTTACCGTATACTTCGGAAGTGGAAGCGATGAGCACTCGTTTTTTGAATTTATCGCAAAGTGTTAAAACGCTTTCCGTCCCCTGGATATTGGTCCGGATCGATTCTAGCGGATTTTCAAGGATGTAACGCACGCCAACTGCTGCGGCCAGATGAAATACGACATCACAGGTTCCCGTCAACTCCAAGGCCGGTTCCCGGTTTAAAATAGAATCAATATGGACAAAAAGACGGTCTTTAAACCGCTGGTCGGTTTGCAAAGGTTTGATGTTTTCCAGAGAGCCCGTAGAAAGGTCATCGATGATATACACATCATCTCCCCGTTTCAGGCAGGCCTCAGCCAGATGAGAGCCGATGAATCCGGCCCCGCCGGTTATCAGTACGCGCATTTTTTCATATCCCTCATGGGTTGCTGCTTATATTTATATTTTTAAAATAGTTACGGATGTTATATTGAGCAATTCATTAAATAAGGTACTGGCCGGCCATCCATTGTCTTCCCGATCTATAGGACGGTTAGTCATAAAGATCAATGGCATTCCGATTCATGTGTATCGTCTTTTAAAAACAGGCGGTGATATTCCGATTCGGAAAGATGTTTCTTGAGTAGGTCTGAAATGTTGAAAAACAGATCTTCCAGAGCCGTATCGCTCAAACGGGGGATCAGCGTTGCGAGGAGAGCATCATCCGATAGTTTTTGCAGGTAATAAATAATGGTCTTTTCGTTGGTCGTCCGGTCCAACCCGAATCCAACCAGACCATCGTATTTTTCCACGAATTGATGAGAGTGACGCTGCATCGTTTTTCTCCGTGAGGCCTTTTATACGATATGTTCCAAAGGGCTCTGCGCCATTGAGTTTGACAACCTACTTGTTTCTAAAAGAAACGAAGGTAAAGGTCAAGACTTCTTCCTGTGCGGTCTATGCATGACCCGCTATTACCCTTACGACACCAACAATGAGGCAAGTAGCGCCACAAATTATAATAACAAAAACCTTGACATGGGTTGAATCAGGCTATATTAATTAAATCAAAAGGAAATATGCAATCCTCTGGTTGGAGCGGATACCGCACCTCGAACCCTATATAATCAAGACAAAACTAATTTCCCCCAAAAACGGCAATCCAAAAGTGATTTCATAATAAAATTCTTCTTTTATTTAATGCATGCCCGTGGAAATCGTTTAAGTTGACCGTATAACGTTTGCACTTGATTCAGGATGTCGGTAATTTCAACAGCATTCAATTTTACCGGCGGGTATTGGCGAAAACTGATTTAAGAAAAATTCACTTGTCCGATCGAAAAGTATAGCATGTAAAACAGGAGATTCAGGAATGAACATTGTTGAGTTAAAGGAAAAAAATATTAAAGAGCTGGCCCAGCTTGCCAAGAAATCCAAAATCGACGGGGCTGGCGGTATGCGCAAACAGGAGCTTATTTTCGCACTTTTACAGAAACAGATCGAGACAAACGGCATGATCTACGGCGAAGGGACACTGGAGATACTGCCGGATGGTTTTGGTTTTTTACGGGCACCCAATTCCAACTATCTGCCGGGACCGGACGATATTTATGTTTCGCCTTCTCAGATTCGACGATTCAACCTGCGTACCGGCGATACGGTATCCGGTCAAATTCGACAACCTAAGGAATCCGAGCGTTATTTTGCGTTGTTAAAAGTGGAAGCAGTCAACTATGAGGACCCCGATAAATCCCGGGATAAGATTTTATTTGATAATCTCACACCCCTTTACCCGGACCGCAAAACGAATCTTGAGACCGACCCCGAAAATTTTTCCACTCGCGTCATGGATCTGATGATTCCCATCGGTTTTGGCCAGCGGGCGCTGATCGTATCGCCCCCACGATCCGGGAAAACCATGCTTCTGCAACATATCGCCAATGCCATTATCGAGAGTCATAAACAAGTTGTTCCGTTTGTCTTGCTAATCGATGAACGGCCCGAGGAAGTAACCGATATGGAGCGGACGGTGGATGCAGAGGTCATCAGCTCCACTTTCGACGAACCGGCCGAAAGACATGTCCAGGTGGCCGAGATGGTGATAGAGAAAGCCAAACGGCTGGTGGAGCACAAAAAGGACGTGGTTATCTTGCTGGACAGCATCACCCGACTGGCCAGGGCTTACAATTCAGTCATGCCACCGAGCGGAAAAATTCTGTCGGGTGGTGTGGATTCCAACGCCTTGCAGCGGCCGAAACGGTTTTTCGGTGCGGCCCGGAATATTGAAGAGGGTGGCAGTCTGACGATCATTGCCACCGCCCTAATCGATACGGGCAGTCGAATGGATGAAGTGATATTCGAAGAGTTCAAAGGAACGGGTAATATGGAGATCGTGCTGGATCGGAGACTGTCAGATAAACGGGTGTTTCCGGCCTTTGATATAAAGAAGTCAGGTACCCGCAAGGAGGAATTACTAATCGACGAGCTTGTCCTCAACCGGGTTTGGATTTTAAGAAAGCTCCTGTCGTCCTTGAATCCCGTGGATGCCATGGAGTTTTTGCTTGAAAAGATGCATGTGACCCGAACCAATAGTGAGTTCCTCGAATCAATGAACACTTAATTGCTTAATGGCTTGACAAATAAGGAAAAATTTAAATAAAATCATATAATTGACTAAATGCGAGATTGACTATCTTTACGGAGGAAAGATGAAAGCTAACATTCACCCGGACTATTATGATACAACCGTTACCTGTGCCTGTGGTAACGTCATCGAGATAGGTTCCACCAAAAAGGATATTCGCGTTGAAATCTGCTCCAAATGCCATCCGTTTTTTACCGGTAAACAGAAACTGGTAGACTCGGCTGGCCGCATTGAGCGATTTAAAAGAAAATACGCCAAGTTTCAAAAAGAATCTCAATAGTTTTTTTCCCCGGTTGATTATGCCTGTTTTTGGTGGCGCCAGCCGGGTTTTTATTATCCCACTCGGGGAATGGGAGAGAAACCCTCGCCTTTAGGCGAAGACTTTAGCTTATTTGTTGATGTTGCCGCAAGGATTCAAGGGGTTAAGGGTTCAAGGATTCAAGTAAAGGCTTGGATGGTCTTTTCACTTGACCCCTCGAACCCTTGGATCCTTGGACCCCAAACCTTCGGATTCAGCCGAAGGGTGTTGACTTTCTAACCGAGCGCTTACGTTACCTGTCATCATGTTTGAAAAATTAAAAGGTGTGGAAGATCGATTCGTTGAGATCGAAACGCGTATGAGCGATCCGAAAATCGTTCAGGATCGACTGGCCTACGAAAAGTATAGCCGGGAACATGCCGAGCTATCCCCCATTGTGGATGCCTATCGGGTGTTTTTAAAGACCCAGATAGATCTGTCCGAAAGCAAGGATTTATTAAACGAAGACGATGAAGAGATGCGCGCGTTGGCGCGGGAAGAGATCATGCACCTCGAAAAGGAAGCCCTGCGCCTGACAGAAGCGCTGAAAAAACATCTGGTGCCAAAAGATCTTAGTGATGAAAAGAATGTCATTGTAGAAGTTCGGGCAGGCACCGGTGGCGATGAAGCCGCGTTGTTTGCCGCTGATCTGTTTCGGATGTATACGCGCTACGCTGAAAATATGAATTGGAAAGTCGAACTAATGGGTGCCAGTTCCACCGGTGTGGGCGGATTTAAGGAAGTTGTGGTAATGATTCACGGAAAGGGGGCTTACAGCCGATTCAAATTCGAAAGTGGAACCCATCGTGTTCAACGGGTGCCGGTTACCGAAGCACAAGGGCGGATTCATACCTCTGCCGTTACCGTTGCGGTCTTACCGGAAGCTGAAGAAGTGGACATCCATATCGATCCCGGTGATATCAAAGTGGATGTGTATCGCTCGACCGGTCCTGGCGGCCAGAGTGTCAATACCACTGATTCAGCGGTCCGTATTACCCATCTGCCATCCGGCCTGGTCGTGACCTGCCAGGATGAAAAATCGCAAATTAAAAACCGGGCAAAAGCCATGAAAGTGCTTCGGGCGCGGCTTTTGGATCAAAAGATCCAGGAAGAAAACGAAAAACGGGCTTCGGAGCGAAAGAGCCAGGTGGGCAGCGGCGATCGCAGCGGTCGGATTCGAACGTATAATTTTCCCCAGGGACGGGTGACCGATCATCGTATTGGTCTGACCCTGTACAAACTCGATCAAATTCTCCAGGGCGATATTGATCAAGTCATTGACCCTTTGGTTGCCCATCATCAAGCCCAGGCACTGCAGCATTCCGAATCAGATGAACACCAGATCCAGCCATCCGCCTGATGACTGGACCATCCTGGCACTTGTTCAATGGACCTCTGCCTATTTCGAGTCCCACCAGATTGACAGCCCTCGATCTACGGCCGAAATTCTACTGGCCCATGCACTGAAAATATCGCGAATTGAACTTTATTTAAGGTACGACCAGCCCCTGAACCGGGCGGAACTCGCCGATTACAAGGAATTGATTCGACGCCGGATCCGAAGAGAACCGGTGGCCTATATCGTCGGTGAAAAGGAGTTCTGGTCGCTATCGTTAATCGTCAACCGGCATGTATTAATTCCCCGCCCGGAAACAGAATGCCTGGTTGAACAGGCCCTGGGCGACATACCTGAACAACCGATTGACCGGCCGTTTCGCATTCTGGAACTGGGAACCGGGTCCGGGGCGATTGTATGTGCGCTTTCCTCTCAACGTCCCGGCCATCTTTTTATTGCATTGGATAAAAGCGTTGAAGCGATTACAATAGCTCGACGGAACGTGATTCGGCACGGGCTGGATCCGTCGGTCGGATTTATTTGCGGTGATTTGTTTTCGGCGCTTGAACGCCATAGAGCCCGGTTCGACGTCATCGTTTCCAATCCGCCATATATTGCTTCGGGCGAAATCGACCGTTTGCAGCCGGAGATCGTCCGCTATGAGCCCCGATGTGCCCTGGATGGCGGATCGAATGGCCTGTTCCTACTGGATCGGATCATCCGGACAGCTCCCGATTACCTTCGGCCGGACGGGGCGCTTATCCTGGAAATCGGCCATGACCAGTTTAAGGCGGTTCGTGCGATTGCTGGAGATGGGAACGGTTACGGTAACATATCGGTTAAAAAAGATTTCGGTGGATTTCACCGGGTGGTGCGAATGGTTAAATCCACCGGAAACAAATAGGGTTTATTTTTTAAAAAAAATATTGCACCGAACACAATCAGTTGTTAATATTCTTTGGTTTATAATTCACACGCCTTTAAGATTTCGGTGTCGGGTGCTCCACCAAACGGCGGGGTCGGACCGTGGTGAAAGAAGGCGGAGGTAACGTAAAACCCAAAATGTTAAGGAGATAGTGTCGATGACGTCAAACATCACAATGAAAGAGTTGCTGGAGTCAGGGGTTCATTTCGGTCATCAGACCAAGCGTTGGAACCCGAAGATGAAACCGTATATCTTTGGAGCGCGAAATGGAATTTATATTGTCGATCTGCAAAAAACCGTACACATGTTCAACACCGCCTACAATTTCATCGTGAATATGGTTTCCGAGGGAGGGTCGGTGCTTTTTGTCGGAACGAAAAAGCAGGCCCGGGATTCCATTTACGAGGAGGCCAACCGGTGCGAAATGTATTATGTTCATAATCGCTGGCTGGGTGGAATGCTGACCAATTTTCAAACCATCAAAAAGAGCATTAACCGATTAAACCATTTAAACGTTATTGAAAATGACGGATCCATTAATCTGTATCCCAAGAAGGAAAGGCTGCAGCTGGGCAAAGAGCGGCAAAAACTGGATGCCAACCTTGGTGGTATCCGCAATATGAAACGGGTGCCCGGGGCGGTTTTTATCGTCGATCCGAAGAATGAAAATATTGCCGTCCGTGAAGCCCAGCGATTGGAAATCCCCATTGTCGCCATCGTGGACACCAATTGCGATCCGGATATGATCGATTATATTATTCCCGGTAATGATGACGCGATCCGCGCGATTCGGTTAATTACTTCCCGAATTGCCGATGCGTGTATCAAGGGCAGGGAACGTCTGACCGAAAAAGAGCAAGCGGCGGCGGATAAAGCCATGGAAGAGGAAAAAAGTGAGACCGCTATGATAAGTGCAGAGCTGAAACCGGGTGAAAGAAAAGTCATTTCAGACGGGGAGAAGGGTCCGGTTGTCGAAGTTATCAAAAGGTCCACTTCGATGACAGGCGAACAGCCTGAACCGGAACTGGAGGAGGCAGCCGCCGACCCGACCTCAGAGGCATCCCCATCGGAATAAAAATCTATTGCTCTAAACCATTAATTTTAGCCGATAGGTATGTATCGGTGTCGTATATAGATCAGGAGAGAAGAAAATGCCAGAAATCAGCGCCACCATGGTAAAACAATTAAGAGAGAAATCCGGGGCCGGTATGATGGATTGCAAAAAGGCCTTGATCGAAAGCAAGGGTGATATCGATAAAGCTGTCGAGCATTTACGTAAAAAAGGGATCGCCACAGCCCAGAAGCGATCCGGCCGATCTCTGTCCGAGGGAACGATCCAGACCTATATTCACATGGGAGGTAAGCTGGGGGCCATGGTCGAAGTGGGGTGCGAGACCGATTTTGTGGCAAAAAACGAGGATTTCATGGCGTTCGCCAAAGAGATCGCCATGCATATTGCAGCCACCAATCCGGTGGGAATTACACCGGAAGATGTCTCCCAGGAAACCATCGACAAAGAATTGGACATTTACAAAAGCCAGGCCTTGGAGATGGGCAAGCCGGAAAAAATTGTTGATAAAATCGCCGAAGGCAAACTGAATAAATTTTATAAAGACAATTGTCTGATGCAACAAGCGTATGTAAAAGACCCCGAAAAAACGGTAGAGGACTTGTTAAATGAGATGATCGCTAAAATTGGCGAGAATCTTTCCATTAAGCGGTTTGTCCGCTTTCAAGTGGGAGAATAATACCCCATGCCCTCCCCTAAGTACAATCGGATCATGCTCAAATTGAGCGGTGAAGCCCTGATGGGTAGCCAGAATTTCGGGATCGATCCGGACACGATCCGGTATGTTGCAAATGAAGTAAAAAGTGTATGCACTCTTGGTGTCCAGGTGGCGCTGGTTGTGGGGGGAGGAAATATATTTCGCGGGATTGCCGCCAGCTCTTTTGGCATGGACCGGGCGTCCGCCGACCACATGGGAATGCTGGCCACGGTGATCAATAGTTTGGCGCTTCAGGATTCACTCGAGAGGGAGGGAATGACCACGCGTGTGCAGACTGCCATATCTATGCATGAAGTGGCTGAGCCCTATATTTTACGCCGGGCGGTGCGCCATCTTGAAAGAGATCGCGTGGTAATTTTTGCGGCCGGTACAGGCAATCCATATTTTACCACCGATACGGCCGCTGCCCTCCGGGCCAACGAAATTCATGCCGATGTTTTTCTCAAAGCGACCAAAGTGGACGGCCTATACGATAAAGATCCGGTAAAGCATGCGGATGCGGCCCTTATCCGGAAGGTTACGTACATGGAAGTACTCGAAAAGCAGTTGAAGGTCATGGACCTGACCGCCATTTCCTTATCCATGGAAAATAAATTGCCGCTGGTGGTTTTTAATTTAAATACGATCGGTAATATTCGGCGAGTAGTTTGTGGCGAAAATGTGGGCACACGGATCGATAACGATTGATATGCACCGAAAAATGAAGCAGCAGCGAGGATGAATCCAATGTTAGATGACCTTTATCAGGAAACCAAGGTTGACATGGATAAGGCCGTACATTCATTAAATAAAGAGTTGGATCGTGTGCGGACGGGTCGAGCTTCCCTAACCCTTTTAGACGGGATCCGGGTGGATTATTACGGCACCCTCACGCCGTTGAACCAGATGGCCACACTGGCCGTTCCGGAGAGTCGCCTGATTACCATACAACCCTGGGATACTTCCGTGATCAAAGATATTGAGAAAGCCATCCTGGCATCGGATCTGGGTTTGACACCCTCATCAGACGGCAAACTGATTCGAATTGCTATTCCTCCCCTGACCGAAGATCGCCGCAAGGAATTGGTGAAACGGGTTCATAAAATCTGCGAGGACCATAAGGTCGGTGTGCGCAACGTACGTCGAGACTCCAATGAAATGATCAAAAGTTTTAAAATGGATAAGGAGATCTCCGAGGACGACGCCTTCAAGGCCCAGGATCAGATTCAGAAAATTACCGATGATTACGTTCAGAAGGTTGACGATATCTACAAGGAAAAAGAGAAAGAAATTCTTGAATTCTAGCCCTGCTTCCATCCCCCTTTCCCCACTGCGAACTGATCGGCTTCCCCTGCCCGCCCATGTGGCCATCATCATGGACGGCAATGGCCGATGGGCGAAAAGGCAATCGTGGCGGCGTATCCAGGGACATGAGCGGGGAGCTGATACGGTGCGCACCATTGTTCGTGCCAGCCGGGAAGTGGGTATTCAGGTATTGACGCTCTACGCCTTTTCCACCGAAAACTGGCAACGATCCGAAAAAGAGGTGAAGGCCTTGATGCATCTTTTAAAAAAGTTCTTAAAGGCCGAAGAAAGGGAACTGATGGATAATAATATCCGCCTGGATGCCATCGGCCAAATTCACCGTCTGCCCGAAGATGTGGCCTACGTGCTGAATCGGGTCCGCCTCCACACGGCCGCCAATGACGGTATGCGCCTCAACCTGGCGTTAAGCTATGGCGCTCGCAGTGAGATTGTTCGAATGGCTCGTCGTTTGGCGGAAAAGGTCCGTGATGGGGAGATGACACCTGAAGATATCGACGAGACGACTTTATCCGACCATCTGTATACGGCCGGCTTGCCCGATCCGGATGTGTTGATTCGTACCAGTGGCGAGATGCGAATCAGCAATTTTCTCCTGTGGCAGATTGCCTATAGTGAGATCTTTATAACCGATACGTTATGGCCGGATTTTACCAAAGAGGAATACCTGTCTATTTTGGATGCATATCAGCGGCGGGAGCGTCGTTTCGGGAAAACCCATTAAATCGTTAGGCCCGTAACCCGAGGCATCGACGGGCACACCGGCCAACTGGAGAACATGCATTTAACCCGCTGGATCACTGGCCTGATTGCCGCACCACTGCTGATTCTTCTTATCGTGGCGGGCAGCATACAACAGTTCGTGCTTTTCGTGGCTGCGGTCGTGGTTACGGCCCTTTGGGAGTATAACCGGATCGTTTTTAACTTTTCTCCCAAGGGGAAATCCCTTGTGTATTTCCTACCGGAATATGCCTTTGGTGCGCTTACGGTCCTGGCCGCCGGCACTGCCTCGCCGGAATGGGTGTTGTTCACCGTTTTTGCAAGTTTGATCGGTTTTGGTTTTTATTCTTTATTTCAGTTTAAAGTGGACTTACAAGTGGCGAGGATGGTTGCCGCCCAGATTCAAGGGATCGTTTATATTGCTCTGCCGCTTGCCCTGATTGTCCTGATTCGGACCAGAGATTCAGGGTCGTTCTGGGTTCTGGCATTCCTAGTGATCATTTTTTCCGGTGATACTGCCGCCTATTATGCCGGATCGTATCTGGGAAAACATAAACTTTGCCCGTCGGTAAGCCCTAAGAAAACCATCGAAGGATCCCTCGGCGGTTTAGCTGCGAATTTACTGGTCGGGTTTACTTTAAAATTATTATTTCTTCCGGAGGTCGGATGGGGAGGCATGTTATTTATGTGTGTTCTCTTAGGAGTCGTTGGTCAAATCGGGGACCTGTTTGAATCCGTATTGAAACGGACCGCTGATATCAAGGATTCCGGTGGTATTTTACCAGGGCACGGCGGTATTCTGGATCGCATCGATGCCCTGTTATTCGCCGCTCCGGTGGTGTGGATTTTTATTACGAAAATATTTTAAAAATGGTCCGAAACCTAAGTATCCTGGGCGCTACCGGATCCATCGGGCGAAATACGCTTCGGATTGTCGACCGATTCCCGGATCGGTTTTTGGTCAAGGCGTTGTCGGCCCAGAGCAATATGACGCGGCTGGCGGGTCAGATCAAACGATACCGTCCGGCTTCAGTGGCCGTGGGAGATGAGCGCTGTGCGGATGATCTAAAAGCCTTATTGCCGCCGGATTTGGCGGTCGATATTCTCTTGGGAGAATCGGGGTTGTGCCAGATCGCTGGCCTGGGCGATACGGACCTTGTGGTTACCGCCGTGGTAGGTGCGGCCGGACTGTTACCGACGCTGGCCGCTATTGATGAGGGAAAAGATATTGCCCTGGCCAACAAGGAGACCCTGGTGATGGCGGGCCAGGTGGTCATGGAACGGGCCGCCGTCGCAGGTGCCCGCATTTTTCCCGTGGACAGCGAGCACAGTGCTATTTTTCAATGCCTGGCCGGCAACCGTAAAACAGATGTCGACCGTATTTTATTGACCGGGTCCGGTGGCCCGTTTCGGGCAGTGCCGGTGGAACAATTTGAATCGATTACCGTCGACGATGCCTTGAACCATCCCAACTGGCAAATGGGGCCCAAAATCACCATTGATTCCGCCTCCATGATGAACAAGGGGCTTGAGATCATAGAGGCCAAATGGCTATTTGATGTGCCCCTGGAAACAATTCAGGTGGTTATTCATCCCCAGAGCATTGTGCATTCCATGGTGGCTTTTAAAGACGGATCGGTCATTGCCCAGCTCGGTGTTCCTGATATGAAAGGAGCCATCGCCTGTGCCCTTTCCTGGCCTGAACGACTGGAGATTGGACAACCAGCACCCGATTTTGCTGCGCTTCACCAGCTGACATTTGAAGCACCGGATCTGGACAAGTTTCCCTGTTTGCGTATGGCAATGGAGGCATGTGCTGCTGCGGGTACCCTGCCGGCAGTACTGAATGCGGCCAACGAAATGGCGGTGATTGCCTTTCTGGATGGAAAAATCGGATTTACAGCCATTTCCGAGTTGGTCGGGAAGGTAATGGAAAATCACGAGTGGGTGGCCCATCCGTCGCTGGAAGAAATCATGATCGCCGATAAGTGGGCTCGCCGGGAATCGGGACGATGGATGCGTCCTTGACAATCTGCGTGGTCATTATCATGGCAGGTTAAATAAAACAGTTAATTGAAAGCGTCGTTTATATGAACAGTATCTTTGCCTTTATTATAGTGCTGGGCGTACTGATTTTCGTCCATGAGTTCGGCCACTTCATCGTGGCCAGGTTATGCGGGGTGGGTGTGGAGAAATTCTCCCTTGGATTTGGTCCGCGGGTGTTCGGTAGAAAATACGGACTGACCGATTACCGGGTTTCGGCGGTTCCCCTGGGCGGGTATGTCAAGATGGTGGGCGAGGAGCCGGATGCCGACATCTCTGATGAGATGCTGCCCTTATCGTTTACCCATAAGCCCGTGTGGAAACGAATTCTTATCGTAGCCGCCGGCCCGGGATTCAACCTGTTACTGGCGGTCGTTATTTTTTTTGTTCTCAACCTTGTCGTAGGGGTTTTTGTTCTTAAGCCATCCATCGGCAAGATAAAACCGGACTCTCCGGCCCAGATCAGCGGACTTCAGGCCGGCGACGAGGTGGTCGCCATCGATGGAACCGCCGTGGACAGCTGGACCGATATGGCTGGGCTGATCTCCAACAGTGAAGGTCGTTCCCTATCCGTGACGATTCGGCGCGGGGGGGAGACAGCCACTTACAGCATGCGGCCCACCCAGATAACGGATAAAAATATTTTTGGTGAGGAGATCCAGCGCTACGTCATTGGGATCACCTCTGCGGGGGATGTGTATACCGAAAAGTTCGGCCCGGTGGATGCACTTTACCAGGGCGTCGTGCAAACCGGACGTATCATTGAATTAACCATTCTGAGTGTGGCCAAAATCCTTTCCGGTACGATTTCGGCCAGAAATATTGGTGGCCCCGTCGCCATCGCTCAAATGGCCGGCCAGCAGGCCCGGCAGGGTGTTATCAGCCTGATTTCCTTCATCGCTCTTTTAAGTGTGAACCTGGCCATCCTGAATTTCCTTCCCATTCCCGTGCTGGACGGGGGACATCTTCTTTTCTTTCTAATCGAGGCCGTTATTCGCCGACCGGTGAGTATCAGGATCAGGGAGATCGCCCAGCAGGCCGGCATTTTTCTATTAATCCTTTTGATGATTCTTGTATTTTATAATGATATTGCGAATTGGATTTCCGGATGGACACCCCTGGGGGGGAATTAACGTCGGCCAAATCGAATTTAATCAGCGGTCTTAAGTCGTTGTCGTACCTGTATCTGAATAAGGAAGTCGTATGGCGCACCGGCTGGAAATAACATTAATCGACGAATTAGTGGATGCCGAGGGAGAAAACATCCGTCGCAATGCCCGGGACTATCTGAGCCTTGCTCTTGACCGGGTACGGGTCATCCAGGTGATCACGATTGATGCCCATTTGACCCCGGATCAGCTTGAAACGATCCGGACGGATGTTTTTACCAATCCCGTCACTCAGGTGTCGTCCTACCGGTCGCTGGATATTCCTTTTGAGGGGTGTATCTGGGTCGGATATCGCCCCGGCGTTAAAGACAATCCGGGGGATACGGCTGTTGAGGCGGTGGAGGATATCCTGGGATTACGGTTTCAACCCGGGGAAACCATCTATACTTCCAAGCGATACTGCCTGGCCGGTTCCGCGCTGACAGTCGAGGGCATGGATAAAATTGCCAGTGAGCTACTGGCCAATGATATTATCCAGCAATGGCGCGTGTATTTGCCGCCAAAATGGTCTCCGGAGGAGGGAATCGGGTTGGTCCTGCCCAAAGTCTCCCTCGATCACCGGCCTACGGTCACGACGTTTTCCGTGGACAGTGATGCTGTGCTAAAAAAACTGAGTGATGAGCGCAACCTGGCATTACAACCCAATGATATTCCCGTTATCCGAAGCTATTTCCAGAATGAAGCGACCCGCTCGGCACGGGCCGTGCTGGGACTTGGCGATCCCACCGATGTAGAACTGGAGTATATTTCCCAGGCCCGCAGCGATCATTGCAGCCACAATACTTTCAGGGGACGGTTTCGCTATCGTGATCTGGAAATCGGCACCGAAGTCGTGGAAGACAACCTTTTTAAAACCTATATCGAGTCACCGACCCTGGCATTAAAAGATAAAAAGCCCTGGGTCATGTCGGTGTTGTGGGATAACGCCGGCATAGGGCGCCTGGATGACGAACACTTCTATGTTATCACCGGCGAAACCCATAACTCTCCCTCCAATATGGAAGCCTACGGCGGCGCCATAACCGGTATTGTCGGCGTGTATCGGGACCCGTTGGGAACAGGGAAGGGGGCCCGTTTGATCATGGGTGGATACGGATATTGCGTTGGTCCGCGGGATTATGAGGGTCCACTTAAGCCGCGGCTTTCCCCTCGGCGATTGCTGGACGGTGTGATCGAAGGGGTTCGTGACGGTGGCAACAAAAGCGGGATTCCCACGACCTTCGGGCAGGTGATCTTTCACCCGGGTTATTTGGGCAAATGCCTGGTGTTTGTCACGGCGGTGGGGTTGATGCCGTCAGCCGTGGCCGATACGCCGGCCCATGAAAAAAAGACCTCGCCTGGAGATTTGACCATCATGTGCGGCGGCCGGGTCGGCAAGGACGGCATTCACGGGGTTACCGCCTCATCTGAGAGCTTTTCGGAAAACACGCCGGCCGGCCATGTCCAAATCGGCGACCCATATACCCAAAAGAAGATGCACGATTTTCTTCTTGAAGCGCGAGACCAGGGATTAATTCAATTTGTCACCGATAATGGCGGTGGCGGGTTATCATCATCGGTGGGGGAATCAGCGCGATTTTCCAACGGCTGTGAAATCGATCTCGAAAAGGTGCCACTTAAATACGACGGCCTAGATCAATGGGAGATCTGGGTGTCGGAATCCCAGGAACGGATGACCGTGGCCATCCGGCCGGAGCACCTGAATCGATTCATGGAACTCTCCAAGCGACATGCCGTCGAGAGTACCGTGATCGGCCGTTATACCGATTCGGGCAAGCTGCATATCCGCTACGAGGGAACTACCTGTGCCTACGTTGACATGGATCTACTGGAATCTGGTTTTCCCCAGTGGGAATTCGACGCCGTCTGGCGGCCACCGGCTCAGCGGGGGGTATCGGAGCCGGTCCTCGGCTCTCCTTCGGATTATAATTGCTTGATGAAGGATATGCTGGCCCGGCCCAATATCGCTTCCACTGAATGGATTGTCCGCCAATACGACCATGAAGTCCAGGGGACGAGCATTGTTAAACCTCTGGTGGGGACAGATCGGGATGTTCCCAGCGATGCGGCCGTCATCCGCCCGGTGCTGACATCGCAAAAGGGGCTGGCATTCTCCCAGGCGATTTTGCCACTTTATTCGGCCATTGACGCCTATCACATGACTGCCGGTACCATTGATGAGGCCATGCGCCGCATTCTGGCCGTGGGGGGAGATCCGAATCACATCGGGGGCGTGGATAATTTTTGTTGGCCCACGATCCAATACCATCCCCGAACTAATCCGGACGGAAAATTCAAGGCCGCCCAGCTAGTGCGTTCATGCCGGGCCTTGAAAGAGACCTGCCTGGCCTATGAAATCCCGCTCTTGTCCGGTAAAGACAGCATGTACGTAGACGGTCATTTACCCGGTCGATATGGGGAGGTTCATAAGGTTTCGGCCCTTGAAACCATGCAATTTTCGGCGATTTCAGTCGTCGAGGATATCAATCGGTGCGTTACCATGGATGTAAAAGCGCCGGGAGATCTTGTTTATGTTCTCGGAATCACGCGCAACGAGCTGGGCGGGTCCGAATATTATGCCCATTTGGGTTATACCGGCCTGAACGTGCCCCATGTTCGCCCGGTGGAATTTGTCGAGCTGTACCGGGCCCTATATGCGGCCATCCGTCAGGGAATCGTGGCCTCGGCTCACGGTATTTACGCCGGGGGCCTCGGGGTGCATCTGGCCCTGATCGCCATGGGTGGCGGTCTCGGGCTGTCGATAGATCTGTCCCAAGTAGTGATAAAGGATGTCAACCGGAACGACCGGATCCTTTTTTCCGAATCGGCCGGGCGGTTTATCGTCACCGTCGCCCCAATGTATCGGCCTACTTTTGAAGTGCTTTTCAACGGGCTGTCATTTGCTGCTATCGGGAAGGTGGAAGAAAAGCCGGATCTAATTATTCGTGGCATAGATGGCGAATCGATCTGCAACTTGCCGGTTCAACAGCTTAAGACCGCCTGGCAGCAGCCGTTCGGAGATTTGTCATGAACAAGGTAAAGGCCCTTATCTTAACGGGGTACGGGTTAAACTGCGATGTCGAAACGGCCCATGCCTGCGAGCTGGCCGGTATGGCGCCCACAAGGATTCACATCAACGCTTTAATCGACGGCAGTGCTCGCCTGGACGATTTTCAGCTGATGGTGTTCATCGGTGGATTCAGCTGGGGTGATGATCACGGGGCTGGGGTGATCCAGGCCGTCCGGATGAAAACCCATATCGGCGACCAGATCCAGAGCTTTATCGAGCGGGGTAATCTGGTGCTCGGTATCTGCAACGGATTTCAAGTTTTGGTAAATCTGGGGTTGTTGCCGGGTTTCGATCATGATTATGACCGGCGCCAGGTGGCGCTCACCTACAACGATTGCGGTAATTTCAGAAACCAGTGGGTACGGCTGCGTATCAATGCGCAATCGCCCTGTATCTTTACCAGGGGGATCGAGGTGATCGATCTGCCCGTGCGCCACGGCGAAGGAAAATTTTATGCCGAAACGGATGTCATTGCGCGGCTCGAATCAACCCAACAGGTCGTCATGCAATATGCCGCCAGTAACGGTCAGGTGGCCGACGGCCGTTTCCCCGAAAATCCCAATGGATCGATCCTCGATATCGCCGGTATTTGCGATCCCACCGGCCGAATTTTCGGCCTGATGCCCCACCCGGAAGCCTTCAACTACCCGGCCAACCATCCGGACTGGTTTCGGGAGCGGGAGTTGAATCGTCGCCAAGGGAAGTCGGAAGACCCCTTCAGTTTAACCGGCATCCGCATGTTTCAGAATGCTGCGGACTATTTGAGCAAATAGAGAACTGGATTAAAGATTAGGGCTTTTCAAAAACCCTTACCCTTCAAAACCTCCCGACCACAGCTCTTCTATAAATGATTGCCAAGGTAGAACCTCGATGTGTGGCTGAATGATCCTGGGCTCTTTTTCCAAAGAAACAATCACCGTCCGTCGCAGGGTATATTCTTCGCTTAATGCACGCAAACCTTTGGTGTGCCCGCGGTGCACTTTTAACGATGCTTTTACCTCGATCGCCGTTTCCATTTCTCCCAAAATATAATTAACTTCAAATCCAGAGCTGGTGCGCCAGTAATGAATATCCAGCTCTGGATTCCGATAGGCCTGGTAAGCTTTGAGCTCCATGAGGATGAATTGTTCAAATGATTTGCCGAATTCGGGGGTGCCGATTTCCGGTTTTCGACGGGCGAGATAATTGGAAAGACCAATATCAAAAAGATAGAATTTTTCCGTTTCAATTAAACGTCGATTTTTTACTTTACGCCAGGGTGAGAGCCGGAAACCAAGTAACGTGTCTTCCAGGATCTGGAAGTAATTTCGGACCACTCGGGTACTGACCCCGGTTTCCCGGTCGACATTGGTATAATTTAGCAACTCACCCGTGGTCAATGTTCCCCTTAGCCACCACTCTTCCTGGAGCGCTTTCAGGGTGAGCGTATGGAATTGATGAGGGATGAACCTGGTTGTCAAATGGTTGCTACAAGAATAAAAATAGGCACTATTTCGCCACCTCATACTTTCGACTTTTTTCGAATCCGATAAAAAAGGCCAGAAGGGAGGGCACAACGAATAACGTGAAAACCGTCGAGAGAGCCAATCCGCCTAAAATCACGCCTCCCAATCCTCGGTATAGTTCGCTACCGGCGCCGGTGGATAGGACAAGGGGGAGCATGCCAAACAAACTGGTGGAGGCACTCATGAAAATGGGGCGAATCCGGGTGCGCACCGATTCGATGACGGCATCGATGCCGGTGATTCCTTCGTAACGCACATTGTTTAAAGCCTGGTGAACAATGAGAATGGCATTGTTGACCACAGTGCCGATAAGAATGATGAGGCCCAACATGGTTACGATATCAAAGGGTTGCGGTGCAATGAAACGATTGACCAAGCGTAGGCCCAAGAACCCACCGGCGCCAGCCAAGGGCACACTGAACATAATGATAAGCGGGTAGAAAAAATTTTCAAAAAGGGCCGACATAAGCAGGTATACGATAATGGCCGCCAATATCAAGTTCCATTGCAAAGCCGCCAAGGCCTGGGTGAGTTTGTCGGCATTACCGCCGACGGTCACGGTGGTTCCGGAAAGAAGGCCGGATTTGGTGAGTTCGGGCACCACTTCCTGCTGAATAATTTCCATGGCCGACTGTAAGGCCAGGGCCTGGCTGGGCGTGACTTCAATCTTGATGTTGCGTTTTCGCTCCAGATGATCGATCTGCATCATTCCCTGATCGTATTGAAGTTCAGTGAGATCCGCTATGCGGATCAATTGGCCATAGGGGTTGGCAATGAGGCTTTCGGCCACGTCCTCGGGAACCTTGATTTTGGTAGCATCGGAACGCAAAACCAGGTCGATTTTTTTGGCCTGCTCGGGTTTGTATTCTCCCACTTTCCGGCCATCCATAATCACATCCACCGTAAGACCCAATTCCTCCTCGGTCAGGCCATTGGCCAGGGTTTTGGAGCGATCGGGGATAAAATTGGCTTCCGGATAGCTATTTTCAAGGGACGGGACCGGACGTACTTGAGCATCGGGTAGCCGTTTAGAAATGGCCCCAAAAAGGGTTCTAGCCGCTTGAATGATCGTGTCGATGTTATCGCCGGATACATTGACTTCCACGGTGCGGCCCCGGCCGAGACCGGTCTGAAAAATACCGGCTTGAATGCTTACCCCGAAAATGCCCGGCATGCTGTTTATCAGGCGCGTGAAAAACGGGATCATTTTTTTAGCTTCGGTTTCATGGGCACTGATGGCTCCAAAGAGGGTGATGCGATCGGCCGAGACGTAAAACATGTTCTTTATTTTAGGCACGCCGTCCTTGTAGTCCTCTTCAAAATAGGGCTTGGCGGCCTTGAAGATCTGATCTCCTATTTCTTGTCGCTTGTGGACGGAGTATCCCGGAGGGGGGATGAGAATATTCAAAATCAAGTTGCGATTTCCCTGGGGGAGGTATTCGGCCTTGGGGATCAACAGGTACGCGATAAGAATGGCCGTTCCGGTGAGAAGACCCACGGTAATGATCCGCGTGTACCAGGTCTTCAGCGTCATGCGGGAGATAAACATCAGCCCATTGCCCAGCCGTTTGCCGATACGGCTGATCAAGTCCAACTTTTTTTTCTTTTTCTTTTGATACCAATAGAGCTTGTGGGTCAGGGTCGGAATCACCGAGATGGAAACCATCAGGCTAATGATGATGGCGAAGGTGATGGCGATGGCGATATCTTTAAAAAGCTGTCCGGCTTCATCCTGGATAAAAATGACCGGTAAAAATACGGCCACCGTAGTGGCCGTTGAGGCGAACACCGCCCCCCACACTTCCTTGGCGCCATCATAGGAGGCCTGATACGGGTTTTTGCCCATATGGTGATGCCGGTCGATATTTTCCAATACGACAATTGCATTGTCCACCAGCATGCCTACCGCAAAGGAAATACCAGCCAGGCTGACTACATTCAGGCTTCGTTGAAACAACCAAAGGAAAATAAAAGTTCCCACGGCTGAGATGGGGATGGCCACCGCCGTGACCAAAGTAGAACTGATGCTTCTAAGAAAGATTAGCAGTACACAAATGGCCAACATGCCTCCAACGAGAACGTTGCGCTTGACGATGGAAACGGCATTGAAAATATACGGTGTTTCCTCGTAGACAATCTCAAATTCCAAGTTGTTGTCTTTGAGGATACCGCTGTTTAGCTCGGCGACCACTGCTTTCATCCGTTCGGTGAGGGCAATGACATTAGCCCCTTGTTCTTTTCTCACTCCCACGACTATTACCGGTGTCCCGTTATGCATGACCGTTACGTCATTGGTGGCATAGCCGATGCGGGTTTCGGCGATATCCCTCAAAGAGATGCGGTGAATGCCATCGTCGGCCACCAGTACGTTTAAGGGGGAGTCAATGGACTGAAACTGACTGACCGTTCGAATGCGGTAGTTTTTTTTGTCGAGGCCCAGGATACCGGCGGAAATATTGCTGTTGGCCGTTTGAATGCGGCGGATCACTTGGCTGATGGAGACCTTGTGACGGGCTAATTTTTCGGGTGAGATCATGATTTCGAGCTGTTTATCAGATCCGCCGAAGACAAATAATGACCCTACGCCTGGTACCCGTTCGAGGTACTGACGGACATCGTTTTCGAAAAATGTGCGATATGTATTGATCATTAGCGGCGGGCCGGACAGGGTTTTCATAACCATCCAGATAACCGGTGAGCTTTGGGCGCCCGAGGCTTCAATCACCGGCTTTTCGACGTTTTCCGGGTAGCGGCGTACTTCGTTTAGGCTGTTAGACACACGCAATAGAGCGGCGTCGATATCAGTACCCACTTCAAAGGTGAGGGTGATCTCGCCCCGGCTGTTGTAGCTGGAGCTTTCCATGAGAGTGAGCCGCTGGATTCCTTTAAGTACCTTCTCCTGCTCTTCGACAATATCTTTTTCCACCTCGTATGGGGTAGCGCCCGCCCAAATGGTGCTTACCGTAATTTGGGGTGTCTCCACGTCCGGCGTGAGCTGTACGGGCAGACGTTGAATACCGATGAGACCGAACAAGAGCACGAGAATCACGCCCACGGCTACGGACACGGGTTTGGATATGGAAAATCGAATAAGATCCATGGGATTATTTCGTTTCTATGATCGTCACGGGTTGACCGGGTCGGAGCCGGTCGTTTCCATCCACCACCACTGGCATTCCAGTGGTGATGTAAGGGGCGTCCACGCCGATGAATTCACCTGCCACGGACACGATTTCCACCGGCAGGATCTTGGCTTTGCCGTCCTCGACGGTATAGATAAAATCTTTGCCCTGATTTCGCACCAGGGCATCGCGCTTGATCATGCGCAGACGTTCTTTGAAGCCCACGGGCACGTTCACCGCCGCAGTCATATTTTGGACGATATTGTCAAAATAGGGAAAGGCAATCTTGATCTGGAAGGTTTTGCTTTTGGGGTCGGCGATAGGCACCATGCCGATAATGGCCCCGGAGAGTGATTTATCCAGTGCCGGGATTTCTATGGAAAGGGATTGACCTTTTTTGACGTAGCGGGCCAACTCTTCGGAAATAGCCACCTTCACGTGGGTGGAGGCGATATCGGCCAGGGTGCAAATCGGTTTGCCCAGTGAGATCCATTCGCCCTGGTTTGAAAACTTTTTTAACACAAGGCCGTCAAACGGCGCGCGGATCACACTTTTGGCAAGCTCGAGTTCTTTTTTTTCCCGTTCTTTAAAAAGTATCTGCTTTTGAACGACCAACTCTCGTAAATTGTCGGAAAGATCATCATAAAATTTCTCGCTGGTGAGGTTTTCTTTGAAAAGAATTTCATACCGTTTAAGACTTTTTTGGTTATTGTCGATCTTGATGTCGGCCTGTCGGATGCGTTGGGCTAATATCTCAAGGTCTTTTTGAATAAAATCATTTTGGAGCCGAACGAGCACATCCCCCTTTTTGACGGTCATCCCCTCCTGGATGTGTTGGCTGGAAATAAGACCACCAATCTCCGGTGAAAGGCCGGCCTTGATATCAAAATCCACAAGGCCAAGGTTTCGATTGGTTTTCGATACTTCTTTTTCTGTGACCAGAGCGACCACTACTTTGGCCGGCGGGGGACCAGAAGGCGGTGCAGCTAAAATCGGCAACACCATAAAAAGTACAACGGCAACGACCGCGAAAATATGTTTCATACAAAAAATTCCTCTATCTCAGAATGCCCCCATTGATAGGTCGACTGGAAAATACGGGACATCTGTGAAATATGGACGCGCGCTTATACAATTACCATTCGATTTTATTGTCCCACTCGGGGAATGGGAGAAAAAACCCCCGCCTTAGGCGAAGACTTTAGTTTATTTGTTGATGCTGCCGCAAGGATTCAAGGATTCAAGCAAAGGCTTGAATGGACATTTCACTTGACCCCTCGAACCCTTGGATCCTTGGACCCCAAGCCTCCGGCTTTAGCTGAAGGTGGTTGACGTTGCTCCTAAAAGCTTAAATTCACCCATCCAGCGGGATTCAGCAGGTTATCATCCGTGGGCTGAATGACCTGACAACGAACAACAGGCCCCACAATGGGAATATCCTGCTCTTCGGCTTCTGATTCCAACCCGATCAACAGATCAGAGCGATGCGGTATCCATTGGCCAAAGTGCCTGCTGGGATGTTCTACCTTTGCGCCCATTTCTCGACTTCTCCTATATATCCGCAATATTATTTTTATCGACTGGCATCACGAACGATTTTAATGATGAGGAGAACGGTCGGTATTAGATGATAAAATAAATCGAAAATATCCATCGGCTTGGATAGCGTTCCGTTTTTTAACATGATCAGTTTTTCTAGAACGTGGGGCATCGGTTTAAAGGGGAGCATCAACATGAGTACCGCAGCTACTATCAGAATTGGATATGGTATCTTATCCAACCAAATGAACATAGTGTTTTCCTCAGGACGAAGGGCCCGCGAGAAAGTCGATACATCCCGTCTGGCTTGCGTTACGGAAACCTGGGAGATGAAAATTATTGACTCTTTTTTTCACGCTTTGCCTTTTTCTTCTCTTTAATGGATTTTTTGGGTGTTTTCCGATTGTCTTTTTTAGTATCTCTTCCTTTAGACATGTTTTTACCTCCGGGGTAATTTTCATGAAAAGATTTATTTTTTGCCGCGTAGCATACTCCTTAGGCCCGAAAATGCAATATTAAAGCTGAACAACCACATATCCGGCATTATGTTGTCACGATAGTTCAATATCAGCCTATTCACGGTAAGTAAAGCCGCCCTCAGGGGGCAAAAATCGCTTGAAAAGAAAAAGTTTAGTACCGTATAACCAAATAACATTATTTTTGAACCTGCAAACTGGGAGGATATTCGGATGAAATGGTTCCTGTTATTAGTCAATATGCATTCACCCGGTTGCTTTTTTTCCTCTGGGTTTTATATGGGCTGTTTTCGACACTCATCGTATGCTTGGTTTTTTTGATATCAAAAATACGGCATAAGGGCTTGTCGAAGACATCCGTTGTCTTAAGTCATGTGATTCCGGTACTTCTGGGCTTTATGTTTCTCCAATTGGGATGGCACGATAAGATTCAAAATTTTTTCAAACGGAAAAATGACAGCCACATCTCTCATACCCGGCAGATGATTCCTAAAAAAAAACGTTGCTCAGATCTCCCCCCGTTAAACCGCTCCGTCTTCCTAAGTCTGGCGGGGGGGCCGTATCAGAATCGAAGAGTCAGTAAGACCAGAGCAGGGGAAATTGAAAAAGATGAAAAGGTCCCGCTTTTGACATTCAAATTGGGATTTGATAAGCTTAATTGATATTTGGCCATCAAGCCGTTATTTGCTTGAATTGTGTTACCAAACTAAATGAAAGGGGGACACATGTTAAAAAAAATTATCTTATTATTAACGTTAGCAGTCTTTTTTTGTGCCGGCACTGCGCTGGCGGCGCCCAAATCTGGGGGCACATTGATCTGGGGTCGCGGGGGCGACAGCGTCGGGTTGGATCCGGCCTATGAAACCGACGGCAACTCGTTTCAGGTATGTGACAACATATACGAAGCGCTGGTTGCCTACAAGGATGAATCTACCGATTTGGAACCCGGCTTAGCCGAATCCTGGGAGATTACGCCGGATGGCAAAACTTACACATTCAAGCTGCGCGAGGGCGTCAAATTCCACGACGGCACGTCTTTCAATGCCGATGCGGTGGTCTTTTCCATCGGCCGCATGATGAAAGAACGCAATGTCAAATTTCACGGCAAAGGCTGGGATATCCCGGCGCAGGATCGTTCGCCCGAGTACTGGGTTTCCATGGAGATGGATGATACCATCGGCTCTATCGAGGCCACCGGTGAGTACGAGGTGGTTTTCAAACTTAAAAGAGTCGAAGCGCCGTTCCTGGCTAACATGGGTATGGACTTTGCCGACATCATCAGCCCGACGGCCTTTATGAATAATCCCAAGGAATTTCTGCGCAATCCGGTGGGGACCGGTCCGTTCACATTCGTCAAATGGGTCAAGGACGATCAGATTATCCTGGCCAAAAACAAGGACTACTGGGACAAATCCGCCGGTCCTTATCTGGACAAAGTCGTTTTTCGTTCGATTCCAGAGAATTCAGTGCGCTTTCTGGAACTGAAAGTCGGTAGCATCCATGCTTGCCAGTTTCCCAACCCGGCTGATATTGAACTCGCAAGAAAAGATCCAAATATCAAACTGGTTTCTCAGCCGGGCATGAACATCGGCTACCTGTCTTTCAACCATACCAAGGAACCCTGGAAGAGCAACCTTCATCTGCGCAAGGCAATTGCGCATGCCATCAACCGCAAGGCCATTGTGGACAACCTCTACCAAGGTATGGGACAGGTCGCCAAAAACCCGATCCCGCCCACCATGTGGGGCTACAACGAGCAAGTACCCGGATTTAAATACGATGTAGAAATGGCCAAAGCTGAACTGACCAAAGCCGGATTTCCGGAAGGTAAGGGATTGCCGGAAATTACCCTCTGGTCCATGCCGGTTCCCAGGCCTTATAATCCGGATGGAATGAAAATCGGGGTGGCCATGGCGGCCGACCTGTCCAAAATCGGCATCAAAGTCCGGGTCGTGACCTACGAGTGGGGGACATATCTGAAACGGCAGCGCGAACAACCGGAGGATATGGACCTGTTTCAGCTGGGATGGACCGGCGACAACGGTGATCCGGACAACTTTCTGGCGGTTCTCTTCGATGGTCTGGCCTCGTCTTCGGTCAGAACCCAGTGGCACAACGAAGAATACCACAAGTTGATCCTTCAGGGAAAACAGACTGTCGATCAAAACAAACGCGCCGAGATCTATCAAGCAGCTTTGAAGCTCATCCATGAAGAAGTCGCGGTGATCAGTGTAGCACACTCCACCGTCATCACGCCGGTTAGAAATGAAGTTATGGACTTCAAGCAACATCCTACGAATTCACAACGGATGAAAAATGTCTGGTTGAAGTAGTTCAGTTGGACTGTTTTACGATTTAAAAACGGGGAAAGAGGCTTATCCTCTTTCCCCGTTTTATTGTACCCCGATTGAGCGAAAGTCGAGGATGCCCCAGATACAAGGCATCAAGGGTGACGCTGTAGTGTACTACCGCAAAACCTTGATAACGCCGTAGGTGGGTTATGATCGGCTTTCCTACCGGACCGCTATTGCGGGGGCCGAAAGGCCAACAAAATGAGATTGTTTTATGATTAACTATCGCATTCATTGAAGCATCATGAAAATTTAACTGAATTGAGGATTTATACTGCAAATTAAAATACTTAAGTTGAGCTTCTCATTTTTTTTACACTCGTTTGGGGTTGTACTATTCGGGGATTGGAAAAAAACCCTCGCCTTTAGGCGAAGTTTTTAGTTTATTTGTTGATGCCGTCGCAAGGATTCAAGGATCCAAGGAAAGACTTGGTTGGTCTTTTCACTTGACCCTTCGCACCCTTGGATCCTTGGGCCTCAAGCCTTCGGCTTCAGCCCAAGGTAGTTGATTTACACTTCATTTGTTTTAGCATAGATTTAAATCTTGTATGAAAATTATGTTATCTCACTAATTTTTACCCTGCAGGCGATTCAGATCATACATAAGTGGTGCGTTACATCTATAACCGTTGGGTTCTCGTGTTCAGGAAATATAACGATCTAAAATTATTAACTCCCAAATCACAATGATCGCCTACATCATCCGAAGAGTATTAGTATTAATCCCTACCCTGCTGGGTGTATCTGTGCTGGTTTTTCTGATGCTGCACTTTACTCCTGGCGATCCGGCAGAACTACTGATGGGAGAGCGCGCTTCGGAGGAAGCGCTGGAGGAAATTCGAGAGCATTTAGGACTCAACAAACCGCTGCATGTTCAATACGGGCTGTTTTTAAAACAATTGATGAAGGGCGACCTGGGAGAAACAATCTGGACGCGCCAGCAAGTCTGGATCGAGATCAAACAGCGATTTCCGGCCACCATTGAACTTTCCATTTTGGCTTTGTTCATCAGCTGTATTGCCGGCATGATCCTCGGCATTATCTCAGCTACCAAACAATACTCCATATTCGATTACCTCAGCATGCTCGGTGCCCTGGTGGGAGTGAGTATGCCTATTTTTTGGCTAGGACTGGTATTTATGCTCATATTTTCCCTCAACCTGGGCTGGCTGCCCATGTCGGGCCGGCTGAGTGTCGGCATCGAGCTTGAAACCATTACCAACCTTTACATTCTGGACGCTGTACTAACCCGCAACTGGGCGGCCCTGCGGGATGCACTCTGGCATATCATTATGCCGGCCGTAACCCTGAGCACCATTCCGACGGCCATCGTTGCCCGCATGACCCGCTCTTCGATGCTGGAGGTGCTGCGCCAGGATTACATTAAAACAGCTAAAGCCAAAGGGCTTTCACAATTTATGGTCATTTTCAAACACGCCCTGCGCAATGCCCTGATTCCGGTGGTCACCACCATCGGTCTTCAATTCGGGGTACTTTTGGGCGGCGCGATTCTGACGGAAACCATCTTTGCCTGGCCCGGCGTGGGCAAATGGATGTATGACGCCGTGATGCAAAGGGACTATATGGTCATCCGTAGCGGCACGCTGTTCATTGCCACGATCTTCGTTTTGATTAACCTGTGCGTGGATGTCCTGTATGCCGTTATCAACCCCAGAATTAGTGTGAAGTAGGTGGGTGTTTTGTCATTTGTGACCGAGCTTCGAATTACCAAACATGAAATACGAATACGCAATAAATATGAAGAATAATAAACCACATAAAAATCCGGAAGACCGGCACCCGTTTTTTGACCAGATTAGTCAGCTATGGCGCAACAAAACCGCCGTGCTGGGTCTAGTAATCATAACGATTTTTATCCTGAGCGCCATCTTCGCACCGTATTTAAGCCCTCACGATCCGGTTGAAACATCTCTTTACGATCAGCTCAAACCGCCGGTGTGGCATGAGACCGGCACCTGGAAAAATATTTTGGGCACGGACGACTTGGGACGGGATATCCTCTCACGACTAATTTACGGCGCACGTGTTTCATTGATTGTGGCGGTCATCAGCGTCGGTTTGGCTTTCGTCTTTGGCATTCTGCTTGGCTGTATTTCCGGCTATTACAAAGGCTTCAGAGAAAGCATTATCATGCGCGGCATGGATATTATTCTGGCCTTTCCCTACATACTATTGGCGATCGTGGTGGTGGCATATTTGGGCCCCAGCTTGCAAAATGCCATGATTGCCATCGCCATTACTTATGTGCCGCGTTTTGCGCGTATTGTGCGAGGCAGCGTGCTCGAGGAGTGTGAGAAGGACTATGTCAATGCCGCTCGCGCCATCGGTGCGCGTGACTTTCGCATTATTTTTATTGCTATTTTGCCCAACTGCCTCGGCCCCTTGATCGTCCAGACCACTCTAGGATTTGCCTCGGCCATCCTGGATATGGCCGCTTTGAGTTTTTTGGGGCTGGGGGCCCAGCCCCCTACACCGGAGTGGGGTGCCATGATTGCCAAAAGCCGGGCACTGATTTTGAGGGCTTCCTGGGTAATGACCTTTCCGGGACTGGCCATTCTTTTTGCGGTACTGGGCTTTAACCTTTTGGGCGACGGCCTGAGAGATGCACTTGACCCCCGGCTGAGAGACTAAGATTCAGATTTATGCCGAACAAAAACCTGCTGGAAATAAAAAAATTACGAACGTATTTTTATGTTCGCGGATGGGTGGCCAAAGCCGTTGATAACGTCAGCCTGGCCATCAAATCTGGTGAAACCTTGGGCCTGGTGGGCGAATCGGGCTGCGGCAAAAGTGTCACCGCCCACTCCATTATTCGCCTGATACCGGATCCGCCCGGCAAAATAGAGGGCGGCGATATCTTCTTTGATGGTCAACACTTGCTAAAACTTTCTGAATATCAGATGCGTAAAATACGGGGCAACCAGATTTCGATGATCTTTCAAGAGCCAATGACATCGCTTAACCCTGTTTTTCCAGTGGGCGACCAGGTTGGCGAAGTCATCCGCCTGCATCAGAAACTATCTCGCAGCGCCACCCGCGAACGGGTGATCGACATGTTTCAACTTGTGGGCATACCGGCCGCCCAAAAACGGTTTTCCGACTACCCGCACCAGATGAGCGGCGGTATGCGACAGCGCGTGATGATTGCCATGGCGCTGGCCTGTAATCCCAAAATGATGATCGCCGATGAGCCTACCACGGCGCTGGATGTAACCATTCAAGCCCAAATCCTGGATTTAATGAACAAGCTCAAAGATGAAACCGGTGCCGCTATCCTTTTTATCACTCACGATCTGGGCGTTATTGCCGAAATGGCTCAAAATGTGGCTGTGATGTATGCTGGAAAGGTCATGGAATACACGGATGTGAAAACCCTATATGCCAATCCCAAAAATCCATACACAGTGGGGCTTCTTCAATCAATCCCCATACTGGGCCGGGAAAGTAAAGAAAACCGCCTGAATACGATTTCCGGCGTAGTGCCCTCTCTGCAGAATTTACCCCCCGGTTGCTTGTACAGCGATCGCTGCCCGGATGTCTTTAACGACTGTCGTCAAGTGAGACCCGATATGTACCCCGTCACCGAAAATCATTTCGCAAGGTGTTTAAAATATGCCTGAAATCTTGCTGGAGGCCAAAAACCTTGTTAAGCACTTTCCCATCAAGGGTGGGGTTTTCTACAAAGAAATCGCCGCAGTCAAGGCGGTTGACGGGGTGAGCCTGGCCATCGCTGGGGGAGAAACTCTGGGATTGGTGGGCGAATCCGGCTGTGGCAAAACAACCTTCGGACGTGCGATCTTACGATTGGAAGAGCCAACATCCGGTGATGTTTTTTTTAAAGGTCAAAGTATCCTCACCTATGATAAGAAAAAAATGCAGGCACTGCGTAAAAAAATGCAGATCATCTTCCAGGATCCCTTCTCTTCTCTCAATCCCCGCAAAACGGTTGCGCACATCATTGGCGAGCCGCTCCTGGTTCATGGAATGCGCAACCGAAAGAAAAGAGATGCACGGGTGCTCGAATTGTTGCGACTGGTCGGGCTGCGCAGGGAACAGATGCGCCGCTATCCTCACCAGTTCTCGGGTGGTCAGCGGCAAAGAATCGGCGTCGCCAGAGCCCTGGCGTTAAACCCCGAGTTGATCGTCTGTGATGAGGCGGTGAGTGCGTTAGATGTATCCATCCAGGCCCAGGTCATCAATTTGTTAAAGGACCTTCAGGATGAATTCGGTTTGACATATCTGTTCATATCTCATGATTTAAGCGTGGTTGAGCACGTCAGCGATCGGGTAGCCGTCATGTACCTGGGTAAGATTGTCGAAATTGCTCCGAGCAAGGCATTGTATCGGAAGCCCCTTCACCCTTATACCCAGGCGCTGCTTTCGGCAGTGCCCGTTCCAGATCCTTCTCTGAAACGCGAGACACGCATCATTTTAAAAGGTGATGTCCCCAGCCCCATTGATCCCCCGCCCGGGTGCGCTTTTCATCCACGGTGCCTTTATGCCAAAGACATCTGCAGTCAAAATGAACCGGAACTGAAAGAAATAGACAATAATCATTTGGCCGCCTGCTTCTTTGCCGGTTCGATCGGTCTGAACAAGTCAACTCCCTTCGGCTAAAGCCGAAGGCTTGGGGTCCAAGGATCCAAGGGTTCGAAGGGTCAAGTGAAAAAACCATCCAAGCCTTTCCTTGAATCCTTGCGGCAGCATCAACAAATAAGGTTCATCCGGTAAAAGCGTACTTTCATTGATAGATGAGTTGGTAACCGAAGAATCACCAGCGTTCCATTTGAAAGGGTTCAAGGGTTTAAGGGTTCGGGTGATAGATTTCAACCGATTATAATACAACGAGCATGAAAACGATTCATTCCGGCATGGGATGTTGATAGCATTTCCTTGGCCCCTCGACCCCTTGAATCCTTTGTCCAACCAACCAAAATAGGTGTCTGATCTCTGATAAATCTGGAAAAGTACGCTTTAGCCGGATGAACCACAAATAGACTAGAACCTATCTCAAAATAATCTAAGTGCCAATTGCGGCGTTGCATAACAGCTTAAAATGCTCACATACTACGTGTATGCTCCGCTTTTTGGCTGCTATGCGCCTTGCCTTTAACCCTAATCTTTATTTTGAGATAGGTTCTAAAGTCTTCGCCTAAAGGCGAGAGTTTTTCTCCCAATCCTCGCGTGGGACAATAAAAGTTCTTTCTATTAGCGCTGCATTGGCGGGCATAGTCTATATTTTTCGCAATGGATCCCGGCGGTATGCGGCTTCCATTCTACCGGGCCGGGTTACACTGAAAGCGCTTACCCCTTAATCAGCCGCGGCAGCATCATATGGTGATGCGGGCAGATGGACTTGGGATTTTGATAAGCGGCACCGGCGAAGGTGGTTAAATATTTGCGCAGGTCCCTCATTGCTACGACTTCATCTACTTGGCCGTGCTGGGCACAATAGAGGGGCCGGGAATAATCGTAATATTCCTGGGCCATCTTGTTCATTTTGTCGACGATCGGGTCCAGATCCCGGCCGGCGTTTTTCTCCTTGACCAGCCGACGGGAATAAGTTGCCGCAGCGGCGGTTTCACCGTGCATGACGTATACTTCGGTGGTGGCCAGGCCCAATGTAAAGGCATTATGCCGGTTGGCCACGGGTCCACCCATAATATAATGGGCTGCAGCCGTTCCTTTCCGAAGCAAGATCAAAATCTGGGGGACGTCCGTTTGCTGGATGGAATAGATTAGGCTCTGGCCGAGACCCAAAAGTTCGGCTTTTTCGGCGATATCGCCCACATCGATGCCGGATGTGTCCTGAAACCAGACAATGGGCACACGATCCCGGCCGCATTGGGTAACAAATTCATTCATCTTAATCAGACCCTGGCGATACAGCTTACCCCCAATCCCAGGATAATCGGCATATTCGGGGTAGTCTTCCCCGAGAAACCCCTGACGATTCCCGATTACACCCACTAAAAACCCATCGAATTTGCACAGACCCGTGTAGACCTCGGAACCGTAGTCAGGCCGAAATTCCATATGCTCGCTGCCATCTACGATGCGGGCAAGCACTTCATCGAAATTGTACATCTGTTTCTGGTTAAACGGGACCAACCGATAGAGGTCATCGGAAGAAAGACGCGGTGCCTTAGGATCGGCTACCCGAAAAAATTTGGGATGGTAGGCGGGCATGTCTTTCATATAGTCCTTCAGCCCGTCAAGCACCTCGGTTTCCTCCTCATAAACATATCTGAAGAAACCGGTTTCATTATAATGAATATCTACTGATCCCGGCGGTTTGACCTTAAATTGCTTGGCGGCATCAATGAGCGCCTCGCAGCCTTCTTTGTCGAAGTACCCTTTGGGTGACATCCCACTTAAAATACCGCCGCCGCCCACTGCAATATTGCAATTTTTATGGGCGAAAAGTACCGTCGGGCTGATACCATGATATCCGCCCCCGGCCGGGTTCGTACCGTAAATAGCCGCCAAGACCGGGATGCCGAGCATTTCGAGCTCCGCATGCCGATAGAATGGGGTGCCGCCCCCGCGACGATCGGCATAAAACTTTTCCTGGTCCGTGAGCTTGACGCCACTGCAGTTGACCAGCCACACAAGCGGAATATTCAAACGCTTGGACAAGTTGGTCGCCCTGAGGATATTATCGGCTTGGCCGGGGACCCAGGCGCCGGCCAGCGTTTTATTGTCAAAACCGATGACCACGGCCCATTTACCGGATATCTTCGCTATTCCGTTGAATACATTGGTATGGCCCTCGGCATTCCCGGCGGGATTATAAAGCGTATTTAGGGGACACCAGGTGCCTGGATCAACCAGATATTGAAGTCGTTGCCAGACGGTAAGCATCCCCCGGGCATTGATCTTTTCTTCAGGGAAACCGGCTGATTTTACTTTCTCGATTTCGGCCTGGATCTGGCTTTCAATCTCTTTTATTTTGACAATATTCTCTTCAGTGCTTTTTTTCTGTCCCTCGGTCAATTCCCGTCCAAATTGAGGCATTGTTTCGAAATAGGGTCGCATGATTTTCACTCCGTTGTTTACTTTGCTTAATTATCTGGAAAAGGTAAATTACCGGGCAATCCTTTTTATAAATTTCTCGACATTAAGTCAAACATCCAAGTGAAGGGGATCGGTTATAAAATTGAATATTTCGGCCCACCGCCGCCTTCCGGGCACGTCCAGGTTATATTTTTATAGGGATCCTTTATTTCGCATGTTTTGCAGTGAAGACAATTGGCGGGATTCAGGTTCAACCGCCTGGTACCATCGGGCGCCTCGATAACCTCATATACCTGGGCGGGACAAAAGCGGGTGCAGGGATTCAGATACTCTTGGTAGCAACGGGTAGAACAAAGATCCGTATCATGCACGATGAGATGGCAGGGTTGATCTTCCACGTGCTGGGTGCCTGAAAGATAAACACCGGTGAGTTTGTCGACGTAAAGCTCACCGTCAAAGATATCGGTCTTGGGAATGTTGGCTTCAGTCTCCCGCCCCACGTTCATCTGTTTCAAGGTTGCGTGGTCCGCCTTGATGGGAAGCGGATCTTTAAGACCTTTGCCATGACTGAAATATTGAGCTCCCAGATGCACGAACTTGAGTAGTCCTTTTTTTGAAAGGGCCTGGGAAAAATTGCGAGCCGCATAATGTTCCCGATGGATCCAGCTCTTTTTGACTTTCGATTCGTATTTTCTCAGTGTTCGACGGGTAAAGTCATCTTCTTCCAGTGCCAGAATAATTGTTTCAGCGGCCAATATTCCCGATTTCATGGCGGTATGAATACCTTTGAGTCTCTGAGTATTGAGCATGGAAGCACTGTCACCCACAAAAAGGGCGCCATCCACCGCCAGGGTCGGCATGGTGTAGTATCCTCCGGCGGGAAGCGTTTTGGCTCCCTGCTGCAACACTTTCCCACCTGCGATGATCTTGGCGATATACGGGTGTCGTTTTAATTGAATGAACGCCTGGTAGGTTTCCAGCAATGGATCTTCGTAATCGAGGCCCACCACCAATCCCAAAGAGATTCGATTTTTCGCCATTTTGTAGAGAAATCCGCCCCCTTTGGTATTGAGTCCCAGTGGGTATCCGAACGTATGGATCACCGATGCAGGAGAAGACGGAAATTGACTGGATTCCGGAAGTTCGATTACTTCTTTTATGGCTGTTTCAAAGATTTGAGGCATCTTGGTTGAGAAGATGTGTAATTTTCGATCCACCTCCCGGGTAAGGCTCCCCTTGGCACCCTCTCCAAAAACAGTAATTTTGGCCGTGAGCTTGACCCCTGGCTCAAAGTTTGATTTTTTATCGCTGTCCTTATTTATGCCCTTGTCTCCGGTGGTGACTCCTGCAATCCGGCGACCATTTGAATGATAGATTACTTCGGTCCCTGAGAACCCGGGAAAGATATTGACACCCAGGGATTCGGCGATATCCGCCAGCCAACGGGTAAATTTTGACAAGCTGATCACGCAGCATCCGTCGTTTTGCATATATTCGGGAGTGAGGGGGACTTTAAAATTTCGGGTTCGGGTGAGCAAGTAGAATTCATCCCGACATTCCGGTGTTTCGATGGGACACCCCTTAGTTAGATAATCAGGAATTAATTCATCAAGCGCAACGGGGTCAAGAATGGCGCCGCTTAATGAGTGTGAGCCGATCTCATCACCTTTTTCGATCAGACCCACTTCAAGATCGATTCCTTTTTCGCCGGCCAGATTCATCAGGTGAATGGCGCCGGCCAGATTGGCCGGGCCGCCACCGATAAAAAGGATGTCGAACGGTAATTCCTCTCTTGTATCGGTCATTGGTATTATTCTTTAATTTTCTTTACTTCTTTTATAATTTCCGGAAGGATTTCAAATAAGTCATTTACTACTCCGTAGTCGGCTTTTGAAAAGATCGGTGCTTCGGGATCCTTATTGATGGCCACGATATTTTTAGAAGTGGACATCCCCGCCAGGTGCTGAATGGCGCCGGAAATACCGCAAGCCACATACAAGTTAGGGGATACCACTTTTCCGGTTTGCCCTACCTGATCGGAATGCGGTCGCCAACCTTCATCCACGGCCGATCGCGAGGCGCCCACGGCGCCGTTAAGAAGTGCCGCCAATTCTTCAATCGAATCGTAATTACCACCGGTTCCCCGCCCGCCTGACACAATCACATCGGCTTCGGTCAATTCAACCTTCTCACCGGATTCCAACTTCTGATCGATCACTTTCGTTTTCGGTACATCGATCTGGACATCGAGCTGATCAATCTCACAAGTCCTGGGAGACTCCGTTATCGCCATAACATTTGATCGGATCGCCACGATATGAGGGGTTCCGGTGATATTGACTTCGGCCAGGACTTTACCACCGAACATTGGCCGGATATAAGTCAATTGATTATTTTCAAGTATTATGGCAACACAATCCATGGCAAGACCGGCGTCGAGCCTGGCGGCAAGACGGGCCGAGAGGTCTTTTCCCTGGGACGATGCGCCGGTAATGATTATCATGGGATCCTGATTTTTAATGGCATGGGTACAAACGCTCAAATAGGAGTCGGTGCTATAGTTCGCCAGGTTAGGATCGTCGGCCACCAGTATTTTATCAGGACCATATTTTTCAAGATCAGCTCCCATTTCCACGACACCGCTACCAAGGACCAGTGCAGTTAGATCGGTATTTAGGCCATCGGCCTGACGTCTACCCTCACTAACTGCTTCGTAGGATACTTTACGAACAGCACCATCTCTTTGTTCACAAATAACCAACACGCCTTTTGCCATCTTCATCTCCTTGTTATCTTTTGAAGGTAGAAGTGCTTCCCTTAAATTACTTTCACATCTTCGTGCAGGACCTTGACCAGTTCCGCTGCCATTTCTCCAGGGCTTTCCCCTTTGATCATTTTAACAGTATTCCTCTCGGGCGGGAATTTTAACGAGGCCACTTTTACTTTTCGCCCAGCCCTACCGACGGTTTCAGGGTCAATCCCCAACTCAGCAAGGCTGAGTGTATCGATGGGCTTTTTCTTGGCCTTCATAATGCCGGGCAAGGAGGCGTAGCGGGGTTCGTTTAATCCTCGTTGGGCGGTGAAAAGCACTGGCAGAGCCGCCTCTATCACCACGGTTCCCCCTTCAATTGCGCGATGGCATTTGATTGTTTGATCTTCTACGACGACCTTGGTTACTTGAGTTATTTGGGGAATATCCAAATATTCGGCCACCGCTGAACCCACCTGATAGTTATCTTCATCCACCGCCCGCATCCCGGCAATTATCAGGTTAAAGGGGCGTGTTTTCAAGGCGGCTGCCAGGATCTTTCCCTTAGACAGGGCGTCGCTGCCATTGGTCGCGGGATCAAATATGTGGATCCCCTTGTCGGCCCCCATGGCCAAGGCAGTGCGTATGGTTTCGACGGTTTTTTCTGGTCCCAGGGAAAGAATGGTTACCGTACCACCTCTGGCCTCCCTGATCTGCAAGGCCGCTTCAACGGCCAGCTCATCATAAGGGTTCATGACCCATTTGATATCGTCGGTTTTAATGGAGACCCCATCTTCTTCAATCAAAATCAGTGATTCGGTATCCGGTACCTGTTTGACCAGTACAACCACATCCATGGTATGATCCTTTCTTTTTAAGCGATATAAATCGACTTAGCGATTCGCTTTACGATAACCCAATTGGTCCAGGGCAATGATCCACTTGCAGATATTCGTCGATCCTTCCACGATGGCGTAAGTGGGAGCATCACGGTACATCCGGGCGATGGGATACTCGGTTGAGTAACCATAGGCACCAAAAATGCGCATGGCAAAATTAGCACACTTGGTGACGGCTTCCCCGGCAAAGTATTTGGCCATGGCCACATCCAGGCCGTTGTTTAACTGGCCCTGATCCTTGGCCCAGGCGGCTTTGTAGACCAGAAGACGTGCAGCTTCGATTTCAGTGGCCATCTGGGCGATCAGGTCCTGATTCATTTGAAACTGGCCAATGGGTTTACCAAATTGTTTGCGCTGGTTGCAATATTTTAAGGTTTCATCCAGACAGGCCTGGGCAACCCCAACCGCTCCGGCCGCTGCCGATAGTCGCGTCTGATTCAGGGAACCGAAAACGATTTTGGCTCCATCACCGGGCCGGCCGAGGATATTCTCCTTGGGGACCTTTGTGTTGGTTAGGAACATCTCTCCGGTTTGGGAGGAGTGGGACCCCAATTTTTCCAAAACTGATGTTTTTATACCATTGAAATTTTTAACCTCCAGAACAAAAGCCGATAATCCTTTGGAGCCTTTTTCTTTGTCCGTATACGCATAGTAAATGATCACGTCGCCAATGGGTGCGTTGGAAATCCAGGTTTTGGAACCATTGAGCAGCCAGTGGTCACCCTTGTCTTCAGCCACTGACTCCATGGCCATGACATCGGAGCCGGCATCCGGTTCGGTGATACCAAACCCTCCAATATATTCGGCACTGACCAGCTTGGGAATATACTTCTGACATAACGCCTCATCACCGTATCTATATATCGTATACGCACACCCAAGGGTTTGCATGTTAATCATCACCCGCAGTGAACTGGAAGCCCGGGCGATTTCTTCCGTAACGATCATGGCAGCCAACCATCCCATCTCATCGCCATCATATTTTTCGGGAATGACGGTACCGAAAAAACCCAGATCGCCCATGGGCCTGATGACTTCATCATAAGGGAAATAATGATCCGCATCCCATTGATCAACATTGGGTGAAATTTTCTTATCGGCAAACCGACGCACTTCTTTTCTAAGCATTTCAAGCTCTTTGGGCAATGAAAAGTCCATCGATACTCCTTTCAATCACTCTTGAATTAGCATAAATTGCTTTTTAGTAACCGTCCGCTTATACCCTTTCACTGAATTCATTGCGTATTTGAAAACCGTGATAACAAATTCAGGTTATCCGTGCAATCCAACATTAATAAGCTACAATACAGCTATATTGCCATTACAATTAAGTCAAGCGTAAAAAGCTGACTCTCCGGATAATCACAAAAAGGCGGATTGAGGCGATCAGTTCAGGAGCTTACCGAAATTAAACGGGTTTTTTATATTCCGGTTGGATTTAAAAGCAGGGAGGAAAGGCAAATCAGATCTATCTTGCAGCTTGACACTAATGAACGAAAAAGATATTTTAGAAAACTTAGCTAAATAATTCTAAAACCCGGTTCTTATCATTAATTTATAATTACAAAATGTTACCATATTATTGAACATCTTTAGCGGTGATTCGATAGATTTGTAAAAAGGAAATAGACACTCTTAGATGATGGCCAAGATGATGGAAAAGCCGAGCACCGAGATACATGTACGCAGGGAAAAAGTAACTGCGCTGAAAGCACAGCAGATTAATCCATATCCAAATCTAATTTCCGTTACCCATACGATTAGAGAAATCACCGCGCTGATTGCCGCCGGTGCCGAAAAGCTGACCGAAAGTGATATGCGATTTTCTCTGGCTGGCCGAATAATGGCCATCAATCGGTTTGGCAAATCGGCATTTATTCGATTCAGGGACCGCACCGGTCAGCTTCAGGCCTATATTCGTAAAAATGAGATCGGAGAAGAGGCGTTCTTACTTTTTGGTGAATTTGACGTAGGTGATTTTGTCGGTCTTGAGGGCAAGATGTTTCAGACCCGTACGGGAGAATGGACCCTGCTGGCCGAACAGCTTCAATTGGTCTGCAAGGCGATTCGCCCGTTGCCGGAAAAATTTCACGGAATCCGGGATCCGGAAAAGCGCTATCGCCGGCGCTATCTTGACTTAATCATGAATCAATCGGCCCAGGATATCTTTATCAAACGAGACCGGATTGTACAGACGATCCGGCGATTTCTGCTTGATCGTGAATTTCTTGAAGTAGAAACGCCAATGATGCAGCCGATTCCGGGCGGGGCCGAAGCCAGCCCTTTCATAACGCACCACAAGGCCTTAGGAATGGATCTGTATTTACGAATAGCGCCGGAACTTTATTTGAAAAGACTGGTCGTGGGCGGATTTGAGCGGGTATTTGAGATCAATCGTAATTTTAGAAACGAGGGGATCTCCACGCGCCATAATCCTGAATTTACTATGCTGGAGTTCTATCAGGGATATGCTACTTATAAAGATTTTATGCGTTTGACTGAAGAGATGTTTGTGGCCGTGGCCGAGCAAATCGTCGGATCGTTGCAGATTTCTTACCAGGACCAAGCCATTGATTTAAAACCGCCATGGCGGCGAATGACACTTGCCGACGCGCTTGAATCCATCGGCGGGGTGGATGGATCACTTTTAGATGATAAAAAAGGCTTGCTAGAATTAGCTGCCCAAAATGATGTCCGGATCACCAAGACCGGCCGTTTGGGAAAAATCATTACCAAACTGTTCGATGCCCTGGTGGAGCCGAAACTGATTCAGCCCACCTTCATCACCGGCTATCCGGTGGAAGTATCTCCGCTTTCCAGACGATGCGACGATGCCCCGGAGTTAACGGATCGATTCGAGCTATTCATTGCGGGCCACGAAATTGCCAACGGTTTTTCGGAACTAAATGACCCTGAAGACCAGAAGGATCGGTTTCTCCAGCAAGTGGCCGATCGCCAAGCCGGTGATGAAGAAGCGCACCAGATGGATCAAGAATATATTGAAGCGCTTGAATACGGTATGCCGCCAACGGCCGGGGAAGGGGTCGGCATCGATCGGGTGGTAATGTTGTTTACCGATTCGGCCTCGATTCGCGAAGTCATTCTTTTTCCTCATATGCGGCCGGATATCGGTTAATTGGAGAGATTTTTGAAAAACACCCCTTTTTGCCCAATTTCAGCGTCACACTCAAAATTGAATCCTCGATATATTCCATATATTCACCCCGAGGGAACTTCCTGCGGTGCGTCTACGGCAGATCCTCTTAAACTTGAACAAGAATTGACATTTTTCAAAGGTCTTTTGGAAAGAACACATTTCGCCCATGGCTTTTGAATATTTCATCGGTGCCCGGTATCTAAGGGCCAAGCAAACCCAATCCTTCATTTCGCTGATCACGATTCTCTCCATTGCCGGGGTCACCGTCGGTGTGATGGCATTGATTGTTGTCATTGCCGTTATGGCCGGTTTTGAATCCGATTTAAAGACCCGCATCCTGGGAATTGAATCCCACCTGGTGGTTCGGCGACATGGAGAACCGATTCGCGATTACCAGGAGATAAACAGCCGGGTAGCATCATTACCCGGCGTGGCTGCGGCAACTCCTATTGTTCATGACCAGATCATGTTGAGATCTGCGGCCGGCGTATCCGGCGCCGTGGTTCGAGGAATCGACACTGAAACCGCTGGCGGCGTCATCAGTGTGCTCACTCAGGAGATATTAAGTAAACTTCAAAAAGCACATCCGGGTAAGGAGGGTGATTTCATCCCCCCGGGAATCATCTTGGGCAAGGAACTCGGCCGTCAGTTGGGTGTCATCGTTGGCGACGTGATATTTATTATTTCGCCGCGGGGAATGCTGTCTCCCGCCGGTCATATGCCAACCATGCGTCGGTTTAAGGTGATCGGCTTTTTTGAATCCGGCATGTATGAATTCGATGGATCCCTGGCCTATATCCATCTTGCCGAAGCTCAGAAAATGCTGCGAATACCTGACGCCGTCAGCGGAATCGAAGTCCGCTTAAACGATATTTACCAAGCCAAAAGAATCGCCGAAAAGATTGGTGATGACCTCGGTTTTCCTTACTGGACCCGGACGTGGATGCAAATGAATAAAAATTTGTTTTCGGCCCTGAAGCTTGAAAAGACGGTCATGTTTATCATTCTGGCCCTGATTGTACTGGTGGCTGCGTTTAACATTGCCAGCAGTTTAATCATGATGGTCATGGAGAAAACACGGGATGTCGCTATTTTAAAAGCCATGGGGGCCACGAACCAAAGTGTGCGGAAGATATTTGTATTTAAAGGTTTGGTGATCGGCGCCCTCGGGACAGCACTCGGCGTGGTTTTCGGTTTTGTACTTTGCTGGGTACTTGAAAAATATAAATTTATCGAGTTGCCTGGAGATGTCTATTACATTACAACTCTGCCGGTTCGACTCGAGGTGCTGGATGTCGTGATGATCGCAGCGGCTGCCATCGTCATTTGTTTTTTGGCGACCCTGTATCCGGCCAGTCAGGCGGCCAAGCTTGACCCTGTGGATGCAATCCGCTATGGCTAACGCGCGTATCAATGAGAACGAAACCTCGCTGATCCGGATGGAAGGGCTGGATAAAAGTTTTCGAAACAGCCTGACCAAAATCGAGATTCTGAAGAATGTCGATTTTGAAATGGTGGCAGGTGAAACCACGGGCGTGGTCGGGCCGTCGGGAATCGGTAAATCGACCCTGCTTCATATTCTCGGCACGCTCGACCGCCCCGATAAGGGCAGGGTGTTGTTTAACGGGCAGGATGTTTTTGCCCTGGATCATGTCCGCCTGGCGGCGTTTCGGAATGAATGCATCGGCTTTGTATTTCAGTTTCATCACCTGCTGGCCGAGTTCAGTGCCCTCGAAAACGCCATGATGCCGGCGTATATTCAAGGCATCAGTAGGTTAAAGGCATACCGGATGGCCGAGGAAATTCTCGTGCGGGTTGGCCTGAAAGACCGTCTCCATCATCCGGTGACCAAACTTTCGGGAGGGGAACAGCAGCGGGTGGCGCTGGCGCGAGCCTTGGTTTTAAATCCTCTGGTCCTGCTGGCGGATGAGCCCACGGGGAACCTGGACAGGAAAAATGCCGAACAGGTTCACGATCTGCTGATGTCGCTAAATCAAGAGTTTGGTATGACGCTGGTGGTGGTCACCCATAATATGGCCTTGGCGTCATACATGTCCCGTCGTGTGACCATCAGCGAGGGGCAACTGGTGGATACGGATTGAGGTAGTCATGCAGAGACACCTGATTTTAACATTGGTCCTGGTGATGTTTGCAAGCAGTGTGGTTGCCCAACCACAACCGGGTGAAAAAGTACTGGTGCTGCCCTTTCGGGTCTATGCCGGGGATGATTTAGCCTACCTGAAAGATGAAATTAAGAACGCAATCGAAGAAAACCTCAAAGCAGACGGGGCCACGATCGTAACAACCGAGAAGTTACCGGTGGAGTTAGCGCTAAGCGAGGAATTCACTCCCGAAAAGATTCGCCAAGTCGGACGCCAGGCAGGCGCCGATTTTGTTGTATGGGGAAGCCTGACCTGGATTGATGAACAGTACAGTGTCGACGCCAATTTAATTAAAACCGTCGTAGCCGAACCGTTCAGATCGTATTTTGTTGCCGGCAAGGGTGTTGAGACGGTGCCAGGGACGGTTGCAAACCTTTCACGGGACCTGGCGTTTCACATTTTTAAACGGGAAAAGGTTGTTGGGGTGCAAATTGACGGTAACCAGCGAATTGAATCGGACGCCATTCGGAAGAATATCCAGACTGTTCCGGGGGATGTTTTTCTAACCAAAAGTCTTTCCGAAGATTTAAAGCGGATATACGCCATGGGATATTTCGAAGATGTCCGTATTGAAGCTGAAGAGGGACCGGCAGGGAAAACGATTATTTTCAAAGTTAAGGAAAAACCCATTATTCGGAAGGTCAAGTTTCAAGGCAACCGGGTTTTTGACGACGATGAATTGATGGAAACACTCGATATCAAGACCGGCTCGATTCTAAATGTGTTCAGCATCCAAAGAAATATCAGACGGCTTGAAGATCAATACAACGAGAAAAACTATCAAAACGTAAAAATCGAATACCAGGTGGAAGAGGTGGACAAAAACCAGGGCGATCTGACATTTTCCATCACGGAGGGAGACAAGGTAAGAATCAAAGAAATCGAATTTGAAGGCAACGAAACGTTCTCGGATGAAGACCTGGAAGATGAGCTGAAAACCTCGGAGAAGGGTTTTTTTTCATGGATCACTTCTTCAGGAGAGCTGAACAAGGAAGATCTTGAGCAGGATGTTTCCAAACTAACCGCATTTTACCAGAACAATGGCTTCGTCCAGGCCCGCATTGGCGAGCCGGAGATTACTTTTAAAGATAACTGGATCTATATCAAAATAAAAGTACATGAAGGACCCCGTTTCGAAGTCGGGAATGTCACTCTTGAGGGCGACTTAATTATGCCCGAAGACCAATTGATGATGAGAGTGCTGATTACCGAGGAGGCGTATTTTAATCGTGAGATTTTGCGGAAGGATGTCGTATCGCTGACCGATATTTATTCGGATCAAGGTTACGCCTATGCGGATATTATCCCCAAGCTTGATGAGGATATGGAGAACCAGGTCGTCCATATCAACATCAAAATAAACAAAGGTTCCCCGGTCTTTTTTGAAAAGATCATTATCGGCGGAAATACCCGTACCCGGGATAAAGTGATTCGGCGGCAGTTTGAAGTATATGAAGGGGAGCTGTTCTCCGGAAAGCGATTAAGGCGGAGTGTCCGCAACCTTCACCGGCTGGGTTATTTTGAGGATGTACAGGTCGATACCCGTAAAGGCAGTGGCGACGATCAAATGATTCTCAATATCGATGTTAAGGAAAAATCAACGGGGACTTTCAGTGTTGGCGGTGGATACAGCAGTGTTGAAAAATTTTTCGGTACCGCATCCATCACGGAGCGCAATCTTTTCGGGCGCGGCCTGACCCTTGATCTCAAAGCCAATGTCGGTAGCGTGACCCAGCGGGTTTCTGTCGATCTGATGGAGCCCTGGCTGTTTGATACACCCTTGTCGGCGGGGGTGCAGCTATATACATGGAATTTCGATTATGACACCTATGAAAAAGACAGCACGGGCGGCAGTATTCGCGCGGGATATCCGATATATACCGATACCCGCCTGTTTCTTAAATACACCTATGATATTGCGGATGTCATTAATATCGACGAAGATGCCGCCCAGTCGATCAAGGAGCTTGCAGGTAAAAATACAACCAGTGCCATCCTCGGCTCGTTATACTATGATACCAGAGACCGGTTTTTTTATACCACCCGGGGACAGGATCACGAGGTAAGCGTAGAATATGCCGGACTTGGCGGAGACATCACCTTCATTAAATATTTAGGTAAACTAAGCGTCTATTTTCCCTTGGTGAAGGGATTGGTCGGTTTTATAAATACCGAGGGCGGTTATGTGACCAACCATGGCAATGGACTGTTGCCGGATTACGATAAGTTTTATATGGGAGGGATTCATTCCCTGCGCGGGTATGAGTGGCGGGAGGTGAGCGCCACGGATGAAAACGGCGACGATATCGGTGGAAATAGCTTTGTCCAGCTAAATGCCGAAATTCACATCCCGCTTTTAAAGGAGCAAGGGGTGCTGGGGGTTCTTTTTTTCGATACAGGGAACGTTTTCGGTGAAGGTGAGAGTATCGACCTGGGCAATCTACGCCAGACCGCCGGTTATGGTATCCGCTGGAATTCCCCGATGGGGCCCATTCGGCTGGAACGGGGCCATATTATTGATTCCGTGGGAAGCGGCGCTCGTTGGGAATTTGCCATGGAGGCGTCGTTTTAACCTGTTATTAATATATTTTTCAGAATGAAGCGGATATTAAAAATTATATCGGTAGTAGCCACATCTTATCATTATCAAATAACAAGGGGGAAATTAAAGTGAGGATGATGACTAGATCAGCCCTGGTAGCCGTCATTTTAGTTGCGCTTTTTACCATGGAATCACTCGGCGCCGAAATGAACAAGATCGGCCTGGTTGATTTTAAAAAGATTCTTGAAACTTCCCGTGCCGGTAAGGCCGCCCAGTCAGAGATCAGCGTCGAAGGAAAGAAGATGGAGGCGGACCTAAGACAGAAGGGAGAAGAGATCCAAAATCTGGAAAAGACAATGGAACGGGAACGGATGGTGTTAAGCAAGGAGGCCCGGGAGGAAAGACAACGGGACGCACGAATTAAAATCAATGATTTTAAGAATCTCCAGGCTAAGTACCAGGCCGACTTTAAAAAGCTTGAATCCGAGACGATCAAACGAATCGAGGATGCCGTCTTTAGCCTGGTGGAACAAATTGCTAAAGATAAAGAGTACCTCCTAGTGCTGGAAAAACGGGCCGGAGGCGTCATTTATTTTAAAGAGGCCCTGGATATCACGGATTTGGTCATTCAAGAATACGATAAACAGACGCCTGCTGAACCGGAGAAATCATCGGAATAAGTCCCATGAATCCGGCTCTGGACCATAGGAACGTTGAGAGATTACCCATGAAAATGCGCTTAACGGAAATCGCGCGTCTTGTGGACGGTGAGTTGACCGGGGATGGGAATAAGCTGATTTCTGGAGCGGCGGCGTTTGACGAAGCTGATGATCATCAAATCACCTATGCGGCTTACCCTGTTTTTTTAAAGCGGGTTGGCGCTTCCCGGGCCGGCGCCGTGATTGTCCCCCGCCATTTTCAGACGGAAGGCAAGAACCTGCTGGGTGTGGTAAATCCTCAGTTGGCATTTGCCAAGGTTGTCGGGAGGTTTTTTCCAGTCCGGGATCCGGGTGCCGGTATTGACGCGAAGGCCAGCGTGGGTCGGGATTTCTCCAGCGGTAAAGCACTTTATGTGGGCGCCTATGCTGTGATTGGAGACAAGGTTTGCTGCGGTCACCAGGTTAAAATTCATTCCGGGGTTGTTATTGGAACCGAAGTAATAATCGGCGATGATGTCGTAATCCATCCCAACGTCACCATTGGTGAGCGTTGTCGAATCGGGAACCGAGTGATCATTCATCCAGGGACGGTCATCGGCAGTGACGGGTTTGGTTTTGCTCCGGATGGTCACGAATATAAAAAAATTCCCCATACGGGTATCGTGCAGATCGATGACGATGTGGAGATCGGCGCCAACAACACGATAGATCGGGGAACGTTTGGAAAAACCTGGCTTAAAAAGGGGGTAAAAACTGATAACCTGGTCCAGATCGCCCATAACGTTACCGTGGGTGAGCATTCGGTATTGGTGGCCCAAGTCGGCATTTCCGGAAGTACGACCCTGGGGCATCACGCGATTCTGGCCGGCCAGGCGGGTGTCTCCGGCCATCTGCGGATCGGTGACAATGTCACCATCGGTCCCCAGGCCGGGGTGGCCAAATCCATTGAAAGCGGGCAGACCATGTCCGGTTCGCCGGAATTGCCCCATCGGCTGTGGCTGAAAGTCAGCCGAATCGTTCCCCGTCTCCCCGAATTCATGAAGAGATTGTCCAAAATGGAAAAACGGTTAAAAGCCCTGGAAAATAAACTGACCGAGTGACCCACATTAAGGCCTGGGAGAAAAGAAAGGTCCGCATGGAAAAACCATACGATATACTTGCTATCATGAATCGATTACCACATCGATATCCATTTCTGTTAATCGATCGGGTCCTGGAACTTGTTCCCGGCAAGAAATTGGTGGCGATTAAAAACGTTACCATTAACGAACCTTTTTTTTCGGGGCACTTTCCCAATGAGCCGGTTATGCCTGGTGTGTTGATCGTCGAGGCCATGGGCCAGGCGGGTGCTACCCTCGTTTTGGATTCGATCGATAAAGCAATGAGAGACCGGGCGGTTTTTTATTTTTCAGCCATGGACAAGGTACGCTTTAGAAAAAAGGTGGTGCCAGGAGATCAATTGATTTTAGAGGTTGAATTATTGCGTAAGCGCTCCACGGCGGCAAAAATGATGGGCATCGCCAGGGTGGATGGCACCCGGGTGGCCGAGGCGGAACTGATGGCAGCAATCGGACACGATACATGATACATTCCACAGCCATAATCGATAGTGAAGCGGATCTGGATACGACGGTAACCATTGGCCCCTACAGCATCATTAAGGACAACGTGACTATCGGCCCGGGGACCGAGATCGGATCCCACGTGACCATCGATCGGTATACGGAAATTGGCGCTGATTGTCGGATATTTAATCATGCCTCGGTCGGCGCGGCCCCCCAAGCGTTAAAATATCAGGGAGAGAAAACGTACCTAAAGGTAGGGCGGGGAACGGTGATTCGTGAATTTACCACACTTAACCGTGGAACCGCTTTTGGGGGAGGCGTCACGGAAGTGGGTGAAAACAATTTTCTCATGGCGTATACCCACGTCGCCCATGATTGCAAGACCGGAAAAGGTGTTATCATGGCGAACAACGCTACTCTGGCCGGACACATTACTTGTGAAGACTATGCCACCATCGGCGGTCTGGTGGCGATCCATCAGTTTGTCCGAGTCGGAGCTTATGCGTATGTTGGTGGAAAATCGGCCGTGGTTAAAGATATTCCTCCATATGTAATCGCCGCCGGAGACCGCGCCAGGTTGCATGGCTTGAACAATGTCGGACTGAAACGGCATGGATTTTCGAAAGAGGCCCTGCTGTCTCTCAAAAGAGCCTACCGGATCATTTTTCGAATCGGCCTCACGTTAAACGAGGCCATTGAGCGGGTCAGTGCGGAAATGGGTCAGGTCCCTGAAGTGACAGTTTTGATCAAATTTATTCAAAATTCCAGCCGGGGCGTCACACGATAGCAATAAGGTCTGTTTCAAAATCCAATTCGGGGCCTGTAATGATGGTTTGAATTGCCTTCTGTCATTATCTAGTGCCCATCCATTAATTGGTTTTTAAAAGATGGGCACCTGGTGACGTTTCCGATTCAGAAATGAGGATTTTTGTCCAAGGTCAAGGAAATTTAAGGATTGCTCGGAGGCATGCGGTGGCATGCCGTCCAAGCGATCCCGCCGATTGACGCCGAAATTGGGCCAAAAGACCAGTTATGGATGGAAACTATCTAAGAATTGGAATAGGACGAGACCGTTGATAAACGCCCACTATATTCGAATTATGGCATGGTACGCTTAATTTAATCCTCGGAGTATTAAAATATTTACCCCAAGGGCACTTCCTCTGGGGCGCACCTCAAGGGCACTTCCTTGGGGGCGCCCGCAGTTAATCCGCCTGTGGCGGATCGTCTTAAACTTGAACAAAAAACAATATTTTAAAGGTCTCAGGATATGAACCGGCAAAACCAAAAACTACGGGTCGGTGTCATCGGTGCAGGATATCTAGGAAAATTCCATGCGGAAAAATACGCTCGAATGGCGGGCGTCGATCTCGTCGCGGTGGTGGATGTCGATAAGTCAAGGGCACAAAAAACGGCGGACCGATTCAAAACGCAAGCGTATACCCGGCATACGGATATTTACGACAAAGTCGATGCGGTCAGTGTCGTCACACCGACCCCTTTGCATTATCCTATCAGCCGCGATTTTATCGTAAAAGGGGTGGATGTTCTTATTGAAAAACCGATGACAACCTCACTGGACGAAGCAGATGAATTGATCGCCCTGGCAAGATCACAAGGATTGATCATTCAGGTGGGACATTTAGAGCGGTTTAATCCGGCGGTTATTGCACTGGAAGATGTAATCGACGGTCCCATGTTCGTAGAATCTCATCGGCTTAGTCTATTCAAGGATCGAGCGATTGAGGTCAGCGTTGTGCTTGACTTGATGATCCACGATATCGATATCCTTCTAAATTTCATCGGTTCAAAAATCAAACGGATTCATGCGTCCGGGGTGGCGGTGATTACCGATCAAGTGGATATTGCTAACGCTCGCCTCGAATTCGAAAGTGGTTGCGTCGCCAATGTTACTACCAGCCGGGTCTCCATGAAAAATCAGCGTAAAATACGATTGTTCCAGAAAAACGCCTATATCGCGGTTGATTTCGCCAAGCGGGAAATTATCACGGTGCGAAAAGGAGATGCAAATGGGCAAGGCCCGATTCCGGGCATGCATGTCAGCGGTCATCAATTTGAAGAAGAGGATCCCCTCAACGCTGAGTTAAAATCATTTATCCACTCGGTTCGCTCCAGAGAATCGTCGAAAATTCCAGGTGAGGCAGGGCGCAACGCCCTTGCCGTGGCGTTGAATATTATCGACCAGATCGATGCAAATACACGGCGGCTGATTGAATAATACTGGAGTGATGGGCATGGTCAGTCAAAAACAGGTGATGATTATTGCCGGTGAAACGTCGGGAGATATCCATGGCGCTCAGTTGGTTCAGACAATGCGGCGACACCGGCCGGAAATCGTTTTTATCGGTATGGGAGGGGCGGCCATGGCATCGTCAGGGGTACGAATCCTGGTCGATGCAGCGTCTTTAAGCGTGGTGGGAATTACTGAGGTGCTTGGACGGGCCGGCGCTATTCTGAAGGGATATCGGATCATCAAGCAAGCGCTCAGACGATTTCGACCCGACTTGTTGATCCTGATCGATTTTCCCGATTTCAATCTTCGTGTTGCACGAACGGCCAAGTTGTTGGGTATTCGTGTACTCTATTACATCAGTCCCCAAATATGGGCGTGGCGCACCGGCCGGGTACGTACGATCAGAAAACGAGTAGATCACATGGCTGTGATTTTTCCTTTTGAATCTCGTTTTTTTCAATCCAATGCAATCCCGGTGACATATGTGGGGCATCCTTTGCTCGACCATCCCTGGCCGGAAGCCAAGGTTCCAAATAATAATCCATATCCAGTCATTGGCTTTTTACCCGGATCTCGAAAACAGGAGATCGAACGCCATCTTCCGGTCATGCTGAAAAGTATTCCCCTGATCACCCGTTGTTTTGATAAGGCGCGCTATTTAGTCGCACCCGCCGATAAGACACAGCATCGGCTAACGGACGCCATGATAAAGGCCCGAGGCGTTTCACCCGGCGCGTGCGAGATTTTCGATGGTGGCGCACGGGCGATTTTCCCAAGATGCCACCTGGTATTGGCAGCATCAGGCACAGTGACGCTGGAAGCCGCCATCGCCGGCGTGCCGATGATTGTTATTTATCGGGTATCACCGCTGAGCTATCTCTTGGGACGGATTATGATTCGTGTCAACCACATCAGCCTGGTAAACCTGATCGCCGGAAGGGAGATTGTGCCTGAATTAATCCAGAACGAGGTATCGCCGGAAAAAGTCGCGCATGAGGTGGTCGCAATGTTGACCGGAGAAGGCCGACTTGATACTGTTCGCCGGCAGCTGTCGGTTGTCCGTAAGCGGCTTGGTGCCGGAGGTGCCACTAAACGCGTGGCGGATCTTGCCCTTGGGATGATTGATTAGCCGTTTATTGTCCCACACGGGGAATGGGAGAAAAACCCTCGCCTATAGGCGAAGACTTTAGTTTATTTGTTGATACTGCCGCAAGGATTGAAGGGGTCAAGGAATCAAGGAAAGGCTTGGATAGTCTTTTCACTTGACCTATCGAACCCTTGGATCCTTGGACCCTAAGCCTTCGGCTTTAGCCGAAGGGTGTTGACTTCAAAAATAATAAAACCAATGCCGCCATATATTACCGAATTTTTCCAGAGACGGATCGGGCAACTGCTTCGAATGGTGAAAGACCATTGGGGGCGCCTGTTTTTCGCCGTCGTGGCCATGGTAGTGGTAGCGGCTACCCAGGTGGCGATCCCATTCGTGTTGAAACATGTCATGGACGATATCTTTGTCAGTAAAGATGTCCATATGTTGAACCTGATTCCCCTCGGTGTAATTGCACTTTTTCTGATTCGAGGAACAGCCATGTATTATCAGGCCTACCTGATGAAGTATGTAGGGGAAAAAATCATTATGCGACTTCGGAATCGATTGTACAATCGGATTCAGGATCTTCCCCTGTCATTTTTTCATAAAGAGAAAACGGGGTCGCTGATGGCGCGCATTACCCATGATGTCAGTATTGTTCGGGAAATGATATCGGATGCCATGACGGGCGTATTAAAAGATGCCGTGATGATCCTGGGCCTCGCGGGTTATATTTATGTGCAGGATTGGAAACTGGCCATGGCCGCCACGGTGGTTCTTCCCATTGCCTTTTATCCCATCACTGAATTTGGCCGGCGGATCCGGCGTTACAGCACCGGGTATCAGACAGCCATGGCCGATCTGAGCGCATTTTTATTCGAAACATTTACCGGAAACAAGATCGTCAAGGCGTTCGGCATGGAAGCCCATGAAAAAAAGCGGTTTGCTCGGAAATCGGCGAATCTGTTTAAACATCAAATGAAACAGGTCATTGTCCGGGCCCTTTCTTCACCGGTGATGGATTTTTTAGGGGGATTGGGGATCGCCTTTATTATCTGGTTCGGTGGGCGTCAGGTCATTTCCGGGACTCAAACTGTCGGCACATTTACTTCTTTTATTGCCGCCGTCCTGCTGCTTTACGATCCGGTCCGGCGGCTGAGCAAGTTCAACAACACCATTCAGCAGGGAATGGCTGCGGCCGATCGAGTTTTTGATATTATTGAACATTCGTCGGACATTAAACAAGCCGATCACCCTATCATTGTGCCAGATTGTCCGCACCGGGTCACATTTGAAGATGTTTCGTTTGCATATGTTGCTGATGAAACGGTTTTAAAGGACATTCAGATGGATGTTCGTCCCGGTGAAATCCTCGCTTTGGTCGGTGCCAGCGGAGGCGGCAAAACCACCCTGGTGAATTTAATTCCCCGCTTTTTTGATGTTACCCAAGGAAAAATTTTAATCGATGGAATGGATATCCGTCGGTTATCGCTTGACTCCCTGCGCAGACAGATTGCCATCGTCACCCAGGAGCCGATATTATTTAACGACTCGGTTCGCAATAGTATCGCCTATGGCAACCGAAATGCCTTGGACGTCGAGATCGAGGCAGCCGCCAGGGCCGCTTATGCCCATGACTTTGTAATCAACTTTCCCGACGGCTATAATACGTTGGTTGGTGAATTGGGTGAGCGTCTTTCGGGAGGTGAAAAACAACGGATATGCATCGCCAGGGCACTGTTGAAGGATGCCCCGATTCTAATTCTGGACGAAGCAACCTCGTCTTTGGATTCCGAATCGGAGCGGCTGGTTCAAAGAGCGCTTGAAAATCTCATGCATGGTCGGACAACATTTGTGATTGCCCATCGGTTATCCACCGTTCGATATGCGGACCGGATTGTCGTCATTGATGCAGGTCGCATCATGGAAGAAGGAACCCATCGGGACTTACTCGATCGGCAAGGCGCTTATTTCAATCTATGCCGAATCCAATCATCTAAAGGTTTGGCGATATCCATATAAGAGACGGCATTCTAACTGAAAACAACTGAATCACCCATATGTCGATTATCGACCGTTATATAGTCAAAGAAGTCGTCAGGGTCTTAGCAATCCTGGTTATGGGGCTGGTCATTCTTTTCTATATAGTCGATTTTTTTGAAAAAATTGACAGCTTCATTGGGGCTGACATTTCTGTTCCAGGGGTTCTTACCTACTTTGCCTGTAAACTTCCCTTTGTGACCGCACAGATGATCCCCATTTGCCTGCTGCTGGCCGTCATTATCACTTTTGGTTTAATGAATCGGTATAATGAACTGGTTGCCCTGCGTAGCGGCGGGGTGAGTATCATGAGTCTGTTAAAACCGGCAGTGGCGGTGGGAGGCGTGCTCACCGCCTCTCTCTTTATGATTTCAGAAACGGTTGTTCCCGTTACGATCAGCAAGGCCAATCGTATTTGGCTGGAAGAAGTAAAGAAAAAATCGGTGAACACTTCGAGGGAACGCAATATCTGGATTAAGGAAAAACGAAAAATCATTCATATCGAATATTATAACCCCACCAAGAAAACGATTTATGGTGTAGTGGTTTATGAATTCGATGATGCGTTTAACCTGGTTCGGCGTGTTGATGCGGTAAAGGGCGTCTTTGAAGAAGAAGGCTGGATTCTGGATGATGTCATGGAACAAAAATACAATACGTCGACAGGTATTTTCGATGTCATGCTTCATCGACAAACATCGGAACCCATGGACTTGCAGCCGGATGATTTAACTGATGTGGTCAGAGGGTCGGAGGAGATGGGATTTATCGAATTGATGGAATATATTCGTCAGGTGGAAGATGAGGGCTATGATGCCACCCCGTATCGGGTGGACCTGCATGCCAAAGCCGCCTTTCCCTTTGTCTGTCTGTTGATGAGTCTGATCGGCACCGGTATTGCCGCTAAAATTAGACCCAAGGAAAGCTTGCCCATCGTCATTGTAGCTGCCATTGGAATCGCTTTTTTATACTGGACCGGGTATGGGGTTTTTATTTCCCTGGGTTACGGGGAGTTGCTGCCTCCGCTGGTGGCTGCCTGGACGGCCAATGCGGTGTTTCTCTTTTTTAGCATTTATCTATTGGTAATTGCGGCCTGAGCATGGGGAGGATTAGTCATCATATTCAGGTTATTGCTTCGGATGGGCAACGTGACTCAAGGCACTATTCGCTCGTCCAGGCTTTTCTGTCCGTATTGTCCGTAATATACGGGGGCGCTCAAAAGTTACACAGAGATATTTACCATTATGGATTGCGGCCAGTTCACCAGCTTCCTTGTGCGGTGATTTCCATCGGCAATCTGATTGCTGGCGGAACGGGGAAAACCCCCATGACACATTATATTGCAATCCTTTACCAAAGCCTGGGATATGAGGTGGTGGTGATCAGCAGGGGATACCGGGGACGGGCTGAGCGATGCGGCGGTGTGGTCAGCGATGGGGTCACTCTATTAATGTCTTCCGAAAATGGGGGCGATGAGCCGGTCCTGTTGGCATCGGTACTGCCGGGTATCCCTGTCATCGTCGGCCGGGATCGCTTCCGGTCCGGGCTTTTGGGCATTGATCAGTTCCAGCCAGACGTGATCCTGTTGGACGATGGGTTCCAACATCATAAGCTGAAAAGAGATCTGGATATTTTGCTATTAGACGGTTGCCGGCCCTTTGGTAACGGGCACCTCCTTCCCCGCGGAAAATTAAGGGAATTGCCGACTGCGATCCAACGGGCCGATGCGGTGATCCTGACCCGGACAGATTCGGGGGAGATACCGCTTGCCAGTGTGAATCGATATTTGGCAGACAGACCGTTATTTCGTTCTACCCATCAGCCGGTGATCGAGAGTGTGCTGCCGTCCTGGAGAAGGGCCTCTCTTTTAGACACCGGTAAGCCTGCTGACCAAAACAAATTACATCGACGAAGGGTTTATGCCTTTTCCGGAATCGCACGAAATGACGATTTCCGCCGATCCATTCTTCGTTTGGGGGGAACAATCGTCGGCCATCAGGCTTTTCCGGATCATCACAAATATCGCTTCCGGGATTTTTCGATTATCAGCCGGGAAGCGGTTGCCGCAGGATCGGATTGTATCGTCACAACAGCCAAGGACTACGTGCGAATCGGACAACAGGTGTCGTTTCCGCTGGAACTGGTGGTGGTGAACGTAGTGATGTCGTTTGATGATAATCGTTTTGACACATTTGTAGTTGATCAACTGGCGAGTATTATTCGAAAGAAGGGGACCCGATCCTGAGAGCTTGAAAGCCGTATTATCCCTGTGGTAAAACATCGCTGGTCGTCACGGTGTGAGCCTGAGACCGAACCCATAACTTATTCATTCGGAGGTAATCATGGGAATCAGTCAAGACCTGCTTGACATCCTGGCTTGTCCCAAATGCAAAGGGGAGATCTATTTAAGTGAATCGAAGGATGGGCTTATTTGTGATCAGTGCCGGTTGATCTATGAAATTAAGGACGACATCCCTATTATGCTTATCGACGAAGCCAAGCCCTTGTCGTCCTGAAATCAATGGGTAAGATTGTCTTATGAGTCGACCCCAGCCACCTAAACCCGCAAAACTGATCATAGGCCTGATTCTGAAAGAAAAAAAAATCGTCCGGGAGGTCGCTGAGGAGCTCATTCATACCTTTGGTTGGGTAGACCTGATGAGTCCCTGGCTGCCGTTTGATTTTACGACTTATTACCAGGCGGAAATGGGGAGGCCGTTGTTTAGGCGGCTGTTTGCTTTCGGCACGTTGATCGAGCAAACCGCACTCGCCGGTATCAAGCTTAAGACCAACGCAATAGAAAAGAAGTGGTCCCAAAACGAAAAACGGCGAATCAATCTGGATCCGGGATACCTTTTAGCCGAACGGTATGTGCTGGCAACGGGAAAGAATTTTGCACACCGGATTTATTTGGAAGAAGGCATTTACGCGGATTTAACCTTGGTATTTCGACACGGCGGTTTTCATCCCCTGCCGTGGACGTATCACGGGTATCGTCAACAGGATATACATGGATTGTTGACCCGGGTGCGATCGAAATACAGGCATGATCTAAAAACTGCTACCCTATCAAATCGGAGTGAGCGTCAATGATTGACAGCATGACCGCCTATGCACGATCGGAAATCGTGCGCCCCCCTTATGTCGTTCGTGTGGAAATTCGGTCGTTCAACAGTCGGCATCTGGATATTGCCATCCATCTACCCCGCAACCACATGGCCTTGGAAAGTAAGCTTCAAGCGATGGTCACTGAAAAGTTGAACCGGGGCCGGGTGGAAATACGGATTCAAATCGATGAAGAAGGTTCAAAAACACCGGCGTTTACCATCAATGAACCCTTAGCCACCAGTTATTATCAGGCCCTGTTGGATTTAAAGCATCGCCTGAAACTGGAAGGGGACGTGACCCTGGAACACTTGATGGCGATGGGAGACATTATTCAACCGGCAGATATCAATGATAATAGTGAAGATTGCTGGGAGATCATACTGGCATGTTTATCCAGCGGGCTTTCCGATCTTGTTGATATGCGTCGAAACGAGGGAGAGTTACTGGCTGTCGATATCAATGATCGTTTGGCGTTTATCGAGAACAATTTGTCTCGGATTGAAAACATTTCCAAAAGGCTCTTGGGCTATTACCAGAAACGGCTAACGGATCGAATACGGGCCCTGACTGATGAACAGGCTGTAATTGACCCCGACCGGATGGCCCGGGAAGCGGCTCTCTTGGCTGATCGCAGTGATATTTCTGAAGAGATGGTCCGGGCGGCTAGCCATTTAACCCATTTCAGGGAATTGATGGCAGCGGAACCATCCGCCGGGCGAAAATTAAATTTTTTGCTCCAGGAATTACACCGGGAATTTAATACCATTGGGTCCAAGACCGAGAAGGCTGAAGTTGGGCATATCGTGGTCGATATCAAATCGGAGATCGAAAAGATTCGGGAGCAGGTTCAGAATGTGGAATAGGGTAAAGGTGAGAAACTAAAAGACTGAGAAGATGAGAAGACAGACAAAAAAATGACCAGGCGGTCGATTGCATCAGAAAGGATGTCAATTCAAATGCTCATCAGCTTACTTGCTTGTGATACTGTCACCCCAAACGAGCGCAAACAAAATGAGAAACTCAACTTAAGTATTTTAATTTGTGGTATAAATTTTCAAAATGCTTCAATTAATGAGATAGTTAATCACGAAACAATCTCATTTTGTTTACCCAGAGGGAAAGCCGATCATACCCCACCTAAGGCGTTATCAAGGGTTTGCTGTCCGCCAGAGTTCTTTGGCGGACAGCATGGGGCATCCCCCCAAAGGCGGATCTCCGACCTCGACTTCCGCTCAATCGGGGTGTCAAAAATAAAAAATAGCTGGAAAAAGGACAATAGCTAATATCATGTCTCAAGAACTGATCAATATTGGATTTGGGAATCGGATTGCATCACAGCGGATAACGGCCATCATTGCCCCCCATTCCGCCCCGGTCAAACGACTTAAGGATGATGCCAAAAAAGAAGGGCTCCTGGTGGATGCCACCCAGGGTCGGCGGACCCGTTCGGTGATCGTTATGGACAGCCGCCACATCATTTTATCGGCCGTAAATGTCGAGACGATTTCGCATCGATTCGCTGCCCTATAAGATAAAGAGTGAATCGATGCGAAAGACCGGGGTAGATCAGTTCTTTGAAAATTTCAATTTTTGTTCAAGTTCAGGGAAGACTAAAATTTAAACAATTTAAAATATTGTATTTTTGGATAAGTAAATTAAAAGGATGACATCGCAATCGAGCAAAAAAAAGCATTTTTCAAAGGATGCGCTGCAAAGCCAAAAAAGAGGACACCTGTTCATTCTTTCGGCGCCGTCGGGAACTGGAAAATCGACTCTTTGCCTGGCATTATTGAACCATTTTCCCGACCTGCAATACTCTGTCTCCCATACGACCCGTGCTCCTAGAAAAGGTGAGCACGAAGGGAAGGATTATCGGTTTATCACCATAGCCGAGTTCGAGCGGATGATTGAAAAGGGAAAGTGGGCCGAGTGGGCCAAGGTTCATGGAAATTATTACGGTACCTCAGCCGATGATATTGAGAAACATCTCGGCGCGGGCCGAGATGTTCTTCTCGATATTGATGTTCAAGGGACTGCGCAGATGCTAAAGTGTTACCCTGACTGTGTGCCTATTTTCATCATGCCGCCCTCGATGGCCGAATTAAAAGTGCGGCTAGAAAAAAGAGGAACGGATAGCCGGGAAATCATAAAAAAGCGTCTGGCTGAGGCCGAGAACGAGATACGGCAAAAGGATCGGTATCGCCATGTAGTCATCAATGATCAGCTTGAACACACCCTAGAGGCGCTCATCGGTATTTTTCGGGAATATAACCAACACTGATATCATCATGAAAACATCTCGTATGATCCTGTACGGCATTCATCCAGTCGAAGAAGCCCTTTTGGCCGGTCGCCGGAAAATCATAAAAATATATGTGTCCAATCGCAAGTCGTCCCGGATTTTGAAAATCGTGGATCGCGCCGAATCGAGCCGTATCCCTGTTGAATTCTTTTCCGCAGACAAATTATGTTCATTGGCCGGAACCGGTTCGCATCAGGGAGTTGGCGCCCAAATTGAGGGATTTCCCTTTTCCGATCCGGGCCGTATCATGGCCACTGATAGTTCGGGTTTGGTACTAGTCTTGGATGGTCTGATGGATCCGCACAATGTCGGTGCCTTGATTCGAACGGCGCTCTGTGTCGGCGTGACCGGGATCATCCTTCCTAAAGATCGATCCGTTTCGATGACCCCGGCCGTCTCCATGGCATCGGCCGGGGCTCTGGAGCACATCCGTCTGGCCAGGGTCACCAATATCAGCGGTACGTTAATGCAGTTGAAGTCTGCCGGGCTTTGGGTCGCCGGTTTGGTCCCGTTGGCGGATCAATCGATCTTCGAAGCCGATTTGAGTGGTCCCCTGGCCCTCGTGGTGGGCAGCGAAGAAAAGGGGATTCGGCCATTGGTCAAAAAAAAATGTGATTTCCTGGTATCAATTCCTCAGCAGGGAAAGGTCGATTCTCTCAATGTTTCCGTGGCCGGGGCTGTGGCCCTGTACGAAACTTTTCGCCAGCGTCAGGCGATGACTGCAAAAACCGGCCATCGATGACCGGGGCATGCAATCTTTTTTCACATCCATGCTGCAATCGTTTAAAATTGCACTGTTTCCATCCAAATGTCATGTCTGTAGGGCATTTTTTCGGGTGCGACAAAACGACCCGGATTTTAAGTCCCGGCGGGTTCGATCCCATGGTGGTGGTGAAGGGTCGGGCCTCAGCGAAACATTTAAACAATTGATGGCTCCTCAGCTTTGCTCATCTTGTATCAGCGATTTTTTAGCCATAGAATCACCCCTTTGTCCGCAGTGTGGTGTCATGTTTGCGGGTCGTTCCGGCGGAGATCACCTGTGCGGTGATTGTATCAAACGTTCGAATAAATTTACCCAGGCTCGTTCAGCGGGCATTTATAGCGGGTCTCTATTGGCCCTCGTCCATCGGTTTAAATATCACGGCCGATCCGAGCTGGCCCGGCCGTTGGGCGAGCTGCTTTTTCGTACCTATGCGCAGCACTGGGAACCCGGGATCATCGACTGGATCGTACCGGTGCCCCTGCATCCACAAAAATTACGGCGGCGGGGGTTTAACCAGTCATATCTGCTGGTGGCAAAGTGGACGCGTTATCTTTCCAGTCAAAATGACGGGCATCGGGTCGAAATCAAGCCCGATATACTTCGCCGGGTCCGATGGACCGCTCCTCAAACCGGCCTCGCCAGGCGGGAAAGACAAAACAATATAAAAGACGCCTTCGGTTTGGCCGATGGTGTGCATGTCGGAAATCGTTCCGTATTGTTGGTAGACGATGTTTTTACCACCGGGGCTACAGTAACAGAGTGTGCCAGGGTGCTGCTAACGGGAGGCACGGATCGGGTGGATGTATTGACACTGGCTCGCGCAAATTAAGGGAAAGATGAACCGGGCTTCCTTCGCTCACAATTAAAGCACCTAACTGATGGTATGTTGGGTTGTGGAAAAATGGGATGATGGTTTACCCTGTCCAACCTTCCAATGTTCAAGCAGAAATGACGGAATAAATGTATGTCAGAAATATTCAATAAGTTGTATTATCTTTGAAGACGGATATTTATGCACGAAATTGAGAGTGACGGGTTACGATTATTTCGTTTTGATCATCTGGCCGATTATTCTGGACTCAGCCATGCCGTGTTTTCGCGGCTGGGAGGTGCCAGTGCATCACCGTTCGACAGTTTAAACATCACTTTCGGGTTGGGCGATGATCCGAATGACGTTCATCTCAACCGTCGGCGGATATTGCAAACTGTCGGTGGCGGCACTATGATGTTTTTGCGTCAGGTGCATGGTAACCGGGTTTTAATTGTGGATGGTCAGTCCACAAACGATGTGGAGGGAACTTTACCCGCAGCCGATGGGGTTATCACCTCGACACCCGGTTTAATCTTAACAATCCAGGTAGCGGATTGCCAACCGGTATTACTTTACGACCCGAAGAAAAATATTGTTGCCAATGTTCATGTCGGCTGGCGGGGCAGTGTGGCTGATATCCTGGGTCGAACAGCGGCCATCATGGCCACGGAATGCGGATGCAGGCCGGCTGATATCCTGGCCGGAGTCGGCCCTTCTTTGGGGCCTTGCTGCGCCGAATTTCGCAACTACCGCACCGAAATACCAAAGTCTTTTTGGGCGCATAAAGATGATCGGGACCATTTCGATTTCTGGGCTGTTAGTGTGGAACAATTATTTGCGGCCGGACTGAGGCGGAAAAATATTGAAATAAGCCAGATCTGCACCCGGTGCTCTGCCGACTGGTTTTTTTCCTATCGCGCCGAGAATACCACGGGGCGGTTTGCGGCGGTCATTGGACTGAAATAACCGGTTTTCTTTGGAACGATTGAAAGAGGGAAACTTGAATCGACAGATTGCCAAAGTATTGTGGAACCGATCGATCACACCGGTGGTTTTTAGGATTGGCTTGTCTTGTCGAACCGGTTATTCTCATACCGTTCCGGGACAATTTGTCATGGTACGGCCGGTTGATCAACAATCGCCCCTGTTGGGTCGGCCGTTTTCCATCTATTCGTTGATCAGAGCGGATGGAGAAGTGGTTGGCATTGAACTGTTGGTTAAGGTGGTCGGGGAGGGGACCGACCGGCTGGCAGGTTTGAAGGAAGGCAATGCGGTAGCGCTGTTGGGACCGCTGGGTAACGGGTTTGATATCCGTCGTGATGCTGGTAAACATTTACTTGTGGCCGGTGGGATCGGAGTGGCCCCTTTGGTTTTTTTAGCGGAAGCAATGATTGCAAAAGGGGTTGCGGCCCATCACTGTAATGTGCTGATTGGTGGCCGGTCATTGGCCGATCTTTTGGGCATCGAACAATTTAATAACCTGAAAACGCCGGTGCACCTGGTGACCGAAGATGGCAGTGCCGGCGAAAAAGGGATGGTCACATCCCGGTTGGAACAGATCATCGCGATTAGCCGACCCGAACAGGTCTATGCCTGCGGTCCATGGGCCATGCTGGCGGTTCTGGCCGGTATCGTGGAAACACACAGGATTCCCTGTCAGGTCTCCATTGAAACCATGATGGGTTGCGGGATGGGCGCCTGCCTGAGTTGTGTGGTTCACACCCGTGACCCGTCCACTCCCTACCGGCATGCCTGTAAGGATGGGCCGGTGATGGATACGCGTTTAATTCAATTCTGATGGGTTCAAAAAAAGCGAATCTCCTTTGCGGTTTTTCCGTTGACTTTCGATTGAACCCGTGTTACATGCCCCGCGGCTGGAGCGATTTAGGTTCTGCATCGGCCAGATGAGGGTTGCCATGAAAAGAGAAACCCTTCGTTCTTTAAGAGAGTTGGCCTATTTCAGCAGTCTTGGTCTGGCGGTGGCTTTATCGATCTTTATTGGTTTGGCTATTGGTGTTTATCTGGATCGACATTTTGATACGACACCCTGGTTGACCCTGATCGGCCTGGGAATGGGTATTGCGGCCGGATACCGTAATATTGGCTTAGCCATCAAGAAAAGCAGGAAGCTCTAACGCTTATGGGCGAAAAGCGTGTTGAGGTTTTGCTTAAATCAGGATTGGGAACAGTGGTGAATTTTTGAAGATTGAAGAACGCATTATTCGGTTTATTACCTGTACAAATTGGGTTTTGCTTGTTTTAGCCGGTATTGCCGGCTTTGCGCTGACATCCCCGGCATTTGCCAAAGGCATCATTTTTGGCGGGCTGATCGTTACTATCAATTTCCATTTATTAGCCCGGACTTTGAACAGGTCGCTCAAACCGCCCCATTTGGCATCGCCCAACGTTATTTTAGCCAAATATTATATTCGGTTCATTGCCAGTGGAGTCATCATTTTTTTTCTGATTACCCAGAAGGTGGTAAACCCTGTGGGATTAGTTGTCGGGTTGTCGGTGGTGGTGGCCAGCATGATGTTGGCCGCACTGTTGGAAATAAAAAAACTCAGGATCAAGGAGGCGGTCTAAGGTGGAACATCCCTATCTTTTCTTCGTCAAATTATTTGAAGCGATCGGCTTGGGGCATTTCGCGCATGAATATCCGCATGTGATTTATACCTGGGTGGTCATGGCGATTCTAATCATCGGCGGCTTTTTGGCTGTTAAGGGTATTTCGATGATTCCTCAAAAAGGACAAAATTTCTTTGAGATCATTGTTTCCGGCATTGAGGAGTTCATGGTCGATATTACCGGTGAAGAGGGGCGCTGGCTGTTGCCACTGGCTGCCACGATTTTCATATTTATTTTTTCATCGAATTTAATCGGCCTGGTCCCCGGTTTTTTCCCACCGACGGCCAGCCTCAATACCACTCTGGCTTGTGCGCTGATTGTTGTTGTTTTCACCCATGTGATCGGGGTCAAGTATCATGGTGCCGGCTATATCAAGCACTTTCTCGGACCGGTCTGGTGGATGATTCCTATTATTTTACCGATTGAAATTATCGGGCACGTGGCACGAATTTTATCTTTGTCCTTCCGGCTTTTCGGAAACATGATGGGGCATGAACTAGTGCTGGGGATACTATTTTTCCTGGCCGGCGCATTTTTTGCGCCTTTGCCCATTATGGCCTTGGGGGTTTTTGTAGCCTTGGTGCAGGCCTTTGTGTTCTTTTTACTGTCGATCATGTATTTTACCGGGGCAATGGAGCACGCCCATTAGTTTACGCAAGAAATTGATGGAATAGATGGAAGCCCACTCTTGCCATTGTGGACAAGGGTTAATGGAAGAAGCCAAATAATAATTTAGTAAAGGAGGTAGAGTAGCGTATGGAAGCTCAAGCGTTGCAGTTTTTTATCGCCTGCGTAACCGCTGCCGGTTTCGGCATCGCCATCGCGGCTTTCGGCTGTGGTATCGGACAGGGCCTTGGCCTGCGGTCCGCTGTGGAAGGAATCGCCAGGAATCCTGAATCTTCAGGTAAGGTGACGGTCACCCTGCTGATCGGTCTGGCCATGATCGAGTCATTGTGTATCTATGCTCTGGTTGTTGCGCTGATCCTGATTTATGCGCATCCACAGGCAGCCGCCATTGCCGGATTGTTTGCTCAATAGCCGACGAAACTAAACCCCAAAAAAAGCCGTGCCGGTTTTTCGGTACGGCTTCTTACATTAAAAATCCAGGGATGATCGATATTACCTGTTGAGCGAGTAGAAAAAAGCCACTCTTCGCCCAATCTCGGCTCAGATTTACAATTTTATAATCGAAATATAAAATATATTTACCCCAAGGGCACTTCCTTCGGGGCGCCTGCAGTAAACCCGCCTGCGGCGGATTATCTTCCTTGAACAATAATGGACCCTTTTTAAAGCTCTCCCACTCCCTTTGGAGGCACTGGTAGAAGATAATTGCTTTTTTTTATTATTAAAGCACTTTCTTCAAGTATCTGCCCGTATACGAAGCGGGGTTGGCGGCGATTTCTTCGGGGGTACCGCAGGCCACCACATTCCCGCCGGCCTCTCCCCCTTCGGGGCCCAGGTCGATGATGTGATCGGATGTTTTGATTACATCCAGGTTGTGCTCGATAATGATGACGGTGTTACCCGCATCCACGAGGCGATTTAGAACGGTTAGCAACCGGTTAATGTCGTCCGGGTGGAGACCGGTGGTCGGCTCGTCCATGATATACACCGTCCGGCCGGTTCCTTTTTTTGCCAATTCCCTGGCGAGTTTTATGCGCTGGGCTTCCCCCCCCGAAAGGGTCGTACCGGGCTGACCGATTTTAACATAACCCAGGCCGACATCCACGAGTGTTTGCAGTTTCGGTCGAACCGACGGGATTCTTTCAAAAAATTTCAAACACTGGTTGACCGTCATGTCGAGGACCTGGGCGATATCACGGCCCTTGTATTTAATTTCCAGGGTCTCCCGGTTGTAACGTTTGCCATGACAGATGTCGCAGGTAACGTATACATTGGGTAAAAAATGCATTTCAATCTTAACGATCCCGTCTCCCCGACACGCTTCACAACGGCCGCCCTTGACATTGAAGCTGAATCGACCGGTCTTGTATCCCCTGGCCCTGGCTTCCGGTGTTTTGGCAAATAAATCCCGAATATATGTAAACACACCGGTGTAGGTGACCGGGTTTGAGCGCGGTGTTCGTCCGATGGGGGCTTGGTCGATATTGACTACCTTGTCGATCTGTTCAATCCCACTGATGCCGGTATGCTTTCCGGCGGGTACTCGGGCATTATGTAAATGTTGTAAAAGCGCCCGGTACAGTGTGTTTAACATCAGGGTCGATTTTCCCGATCCGGAAACACCGGTGATGCAGACCAGACACCCCAGCGGGAAGGTCACATCGATGTTTTTTAGGTTGTTTTCACTGGCGCCATGAACAGCAAGGTTATTTTTATCGTTAGCGCGACGCATGGATGGTATCTCGATGCCTTTACGGCCGGACAGATACAAACCGGTTAAAGAGGTTGCATCGAGGCATAAAGCGTCCGGCGAACCAGTGAAAACGATTTGGCCACCGTTGATTCCGGCCCCGGGGCCCATATCAATGACATGGTCGGCCGAACGGATGGTCTCCTCATCATGTTCTACTACCAGTACTGTGTTGCCCATATCACGCATATGGCGCAGGGTGTCCAGGAGGCGTTGGTTGTCTCGCTGGTGAAGGCCGATACTCGGCTCGTCCAAAACATAAAGCACACCAGTCAGTTTGGCGCCGATTTGGGTGGCCAGTCGGATCCGCTGGCTTTCTCCACCGGAGAGGGTGTCGGCAGATCGATCAAGGGTCAGATAAGCCAGCCCTACATTATCTAAAAATTCGAGTCGGTGGAAAATCGCTTTCAGGATTCGTTCTGCTACCGGCTTTTGTTTGCCACTTAGGTTCAGGGCTTTTAAAAAACGTCGCAATTGATCCACCGGAAAGGCCGTCATCTCGTGGATGGTAGCTCCACCAATCCGGACAGCTCGGCTGATGGGGTTTAGACGGGCACCCTTGCAGGCGCTGCATGATGTAAACCGCATATACTGTTTGGTTTCTTGCCGCGCTTGAACGGAGTCGCTTTGCCGGTAACGTCGCTGTAAATTGGGGATAATCCCTTCAAATGGTTTCGGCGCCCGGCGGGGGCGACCGTCACGCATCGTATAAAAAGGGATTTTTTCGTCGCCGGAGCCGTATAGAAGGACCTGTTTAAACCGGTCGGTTAGCTCTTGATAGGGTGTATAAATATCTTCGCGGTAGTATCGGGTCAATGTGTCCAAGAACTCGGTGAAGTAAATGGAGTGCCGGTTGGCCCACATGGCCACCGCACCATCACGGAGGGAGAGGGTCGGATTGGGAACGATCAGGTCCGGATCGAATTCAGTCGTAGCCCCGAGCCCGTCACACGCTGGACAGGCCCCCTTGGGTGAGTTGAAAGAGAAATTGGACGGAGTCAATTCGGTTATAGCGAAGCCACAGGTCATACATTCGGCCCGCTCACTAAAAGAGATGGATTGTTCATTGATCACATCTACCGAAATCTTACCCTCTCCCTGGGACAGGGCTAGTTCCAGGGAGTCCGCCAGGCGATTGGTGATGGTCGGGTTGACGACGAGGCGGTCGATGACCACATCGACGTCGTGGCGTTGATTTTTTTTAAGACGGGGAATATTATCGATTTCATGGAGGGTACCGTCGATACGGACACGGGCAAAACCTTGTTTTTGAAGGCGCTTAAACACGTCCGTGTGGTATCCTTTCAGGCCGGCAACCAAAGGTGCCAGGATGATGATTCGTGTTCCGTCATTCAAAGCTTTGAGTTGATCGATGATCTGATCGAGATGTTGGGCTGCGACCGGCTGATCGCAATGGGGGCAGTAAGGAGTGCCGACTCTGGCGTAAAGCAGTCGCAGATAATCGTAGACTTCTGTTACAGTTCCCACAGTGGAACGGGGATTATGCCCGGCCGATTTTTGTTCAATCGCAATGGCCGGGGAGAGCCCCTCAATCAATTCCACATCAGGTTTGTCCAGTCGTTCCAGAAACTGACGGGCATAGGCCGAAAGCGATTCAACGTAACGGCGTTGACCTTCCGCATACAAAGTGTCAAAGGCCAGGGTCGATTTGCCCGATCCGGATAGACCGGTAAGGACCACCAGCCGATTCCGAGGCAGATCTATGTCAATGTTTTTTAGATTGTGCTGACGGGCGCCACGGACGATAATCGAATCAGTATCCATCAAATTATCTTACCCATCCATTTACTTTTTGTAAACTAGGCGCACCTTCTTGGATGAACCCAAAAAAGTAATTTAATTTTTATAATATAGTGAGAAATTCATAGAAAATCAAAGAAAAACAGAGATACTTGATATTGTTGAAAACCAATCGGCGCGACCGGAAATCTTTATAATAGCTGGCAAAATGACACGGGAAAAAAATGGTGTATTTTTAAGAAGTTGATCTCCATAACGATAATAAATAAAAATAAAACAATAGGTTATATATTGTTAATATCTTGTTAAAATGACCGAATAAAAACGTCGTTGATCAAGGTTGACTTGGAAAAATGAATATCTTAAATACGGGACACCTTGATTACATCGGATATTTTCTGGAAGATTCAGTCCAAACCTTAAAATTCCGCGGGTTGTTATAAAAACGTGTATATAAACTACCCCTTTGCCGATTTACTACTTAAGATGAGATTGGGTTGTTAATGGAAGCTGTTTGGGAACAGGTAAAGGCAAATCTAAAAAAACGCATGGCGCCCCAGGCATACCACCTGTGGATAGATCCTGTTCGGTGTAACGGTGTCGAAAACGGGCGGATGATATTAACCTGTGTGAATGCGTTTTCCAAGAAACGGATTCAGGAAAATTATCATGACCTGATCCGGTCTGAAGTGAATCAACTGACAGGAAAACCCTGTGAACTTTGCCTAGAGCTAATACCCAAAGCGACCCATTGGCGAAAACCCGAGACCGGCGAAGAAAAAAGACCGATTCAGCTCGGCCTACCCCAGATGAACGTTCGCGTTCATAGCGGCCGGTATTTACGACGGGATTTCACCTTTGACCAATTTGTCGTCGGGGAAAACAGCGATTTTGCTTTCTCTGCCTCTTTGTCGTTTGCGTCATGTAAAAACAACCGGCAAAGTGCCTTGCTGCTAATGTCAAAGACCGGCATGGGAAAAAGCCATTTGTCCCAGGCCATTGGCCACCATGTACTTTCTGAATTTCCAGACGACCAGGTTTACTACATTACTGCTGAGGATTTTACCAACGAATTGGTCAGCGCCTTTAGGCATGGGTCGCTTGATCGATTTAAAAATAAATATCGGACCGGTTGTGATGTCTTGATTTTAGAAGATATCCACTATCTAAGTGGCAAAGAACGGACGCAAATTGAATTGGCCCACATGCTGGATATGTTAAACGAGTCGGGTAAAACGGTTATCTGTTCCAGTTGTTATCTTCCGGGCGACATTCCGAAATTAAATAACGAACTTCGATCCAGATTACAAAGTGGTCTGATCTCTGGCATCGATCCGCCTGATTTCAACACACGGGTGAGAATTTTGAAAAAGAAAGCATTTGCCCGAAGAACTGGAATACCGAAAGAGGTGGTTGAGTATCTGGCTACTGAACTGACCGAGGACGTTAGACAACTGGAAAGTGGCCTGATGGGGGTTCTGACGCGATCCTCTCTCATGAGTGAACCGGTTGATATGGCCCTGGCCGAAAACGTTGTAAAAATCATCGGGCACCGACGTAAACAAGTTACCGTCGACGTCATTAAAAAACTCGTGGCTAAAGAGTACCGCGTTACTGTCAATGAGCTGGTTTCAAAATCCCGCCAACAACGCATTGTTAAACCGCGTCAGATAGCTATGTACCTTGCGCGGATTCACACCGATTCACCGTTACAGGCTATCGGCCGGAGTTTTAACCGTTACCATGCCACTGTTTTGTACGCTGTCGGTATGGTGGAAAAGGCAATTAAGCAGGAGCATGCCATTAAAAAACAGGTGGAAATTCTCAATAAAAAAATAGGGTCGGGAGTATTTTAATCAGTATCGGGGAAGTAGCTGTTGACCTGAATAACAACAAACGCCATCGGATCCGAGGATTCGATGGCGTTCTTTTTTTGGATTTTTCTAATGGTTTTTCCAGACTCGACTCAAAATCGATATAATTATTGAACGATGGGCGGCGACAGCTCATCCGATGTGAGTTCTTCCATTAATTCCATCCGTGCGATCCTTTCCCGGGCAACAATGCACCGGAGCCGAAGGGCACAACGTTTTCGGCAAACCGGGTTGTATGTGTCAAAACTACCAAAACACCCCCAGTCGGAATCAATAATTCGATCAAATAACATGTTTGTTTTCATGCCTTCTCCGTATGGCCAGTAACTTTAACATATCTTTATGGATCCTGGTGTTCGTAGCCAGGATCTGGTTATCTTCGGGGTGGTAAGCCTGCCCCTTAAAATCGGTTACTTTTCCGCCGGCTTCGGAAACGATCAGGGCACCGGCGGCCGTATCCCACGGGTTTAAGTTTTGTTCCCAGAAGCCGTCGATCCAGCCGCAGGCCACGTAGCATAAATCAAGGGCCGCCGATCCGAGTCGCCGGATGCCCTGGGTTGCCTTCAGACAATTTGTAAACCGGACCATCAAATCTTCGATAATTTCATCAGTATCATAAGGGAAACCGGTGACCAGCAAGGAATCTATCATCCGAGCGATATTGGAAACACGGATCGGTTTTGCATTTAACCGGGCGCCCTGACCACGGGCAGCTGTGAAAAATTCGCCGCTGGCCGGGTTCAGCACCATACCCATGATGGGTTCACCTTTTAAAGCAAACGCGATGGAAATGGCGTAAATCGGCAATCGGTGGGCAAAGTTAGTCGTTCCGTCCAAAGGGTCAATAATCCACTGATGGTCCTTCATCCCGTCTGAATGACCACTTTCTTCAGCCAGAATCGAATGGTCGGGAAAGACCTTGCGAATGGATGCGATGATTTTTCGTTCGGATTCAAGATCCGCTTCGGTTACCAGATCGATATCACCTTTTTTCCTGACCCTGCTGAGATTACCGAAATATTTCCTGAGGATCTCGCCACCCCCATAGGCGGCGGCAGTCCCAACGCGATTGATTTGATCCAGGTCCATTGGGATCGGTATCTACAATATAGGCTGATCGAATGTCAAACAATATTACCTGAACGGATTATTAAAAATGAGAACATTATAAAATGTCAATTTTTGTCCAGTTTCGGCGTCGAACTTAACGTTTAAACCTCGAAGAATTCCATAATACCTGTGGTTATCCGTCTAAGGCGGATCATCTTCTTTGAACTTCAATAAAAATTGACATTTCCCAACGTTCTCATGATATATAGGTTGAACTCAAGTAAAGGAATGAACCGATAAAAGGATCAAAGATATGACCATGAGGTTAGTACCCACGGCGTTAGACGGCGTAATGATTATTGAACCGGATGTATTCGGAGACCACCGGGGATTCTTCATGGAAACGTACCAGGGTGAACGATATCGCAATGCCGGGATTGGACCTTTTTTTGTTCAGGATAATCTTTCATTTTCAGTTAAAAATACCCTTCGAGGTTTGCACTACCAGATCTCTCGGTCCCAGGCCAAGTTGGTTCAGGTGATTACCGGAGAGATCTTTGATGTGGTTGTGGACATCCGTTCCGGGTCATCCACTTTCGGCCAGTGGTTAGGTTTTCGTCTATCCGAGAAAAACAGACATCAGCTTTTCATCCCTGCCGGGTTTGCGCATGGATTTTGCGTCTTAAGTGACACGGCGCATTTCATGTATAAATGTTCAGATTATTATGTACCCGAGGATGAAGGTGGCATCCTGTGGTCTGATTCAACAATCGGAATCAATTGGCCGGTATCGGCGCCGATCATCTCCGATAAAGATGCCCGCTTTGCCCCCCTGGCCGACATTCCCCCTGAACGGCTCCCGATCATTGGATCGGAAACAAAACCAATAGAGGGCTAATTTTTTTATTGTCCCACTCGGGGAATGGGAGAAAAGCCCTCGCCTTTAGGCGAAGACTTTAGTTTTATTGTTGATGCTGCCGCAAGGACTCAAGGAAAGGCTGGGATGGTCTTTTCACTTGACCCCTCGAACCCTTGGATCCTTGGACCCCAAGCCTTCGGCTTTAGCCGAAGGGTGTTGACTTTATATTATAATTTTTCCCACCTCAGGGAAGCGATTAATTCGAAATTGAAAGGGCGAACCGTTTTTCTTGACATCGTCTTTAAATTGGGGTTAATCATGCGGATATTTTTTATCAATTTAAAACCTGACAATGCCATTGAAGGAGGAACAAAACAATGAAGGTGACAATTTCCGATCAGTGCATGGGCGACCGTAATTGCAACAAACTTTGTCCGGAAATATTCGAATATGACGAGGATCAATTATTGTCAATCGTCAAAATGGATGAAATCCCCGATCATTTAAAAGATGTGGTTCGACAGGCCGCCGCCGAATGCGGTGCCGATGCCATTACGGTTGAAGAATAAGATTAATTACCCATTGAACACTAGTTTCTAATTTATTGCTGCCAAGACCGTTCGCTTTCATTGGTATCAAATCGAAACGACTTGTGACCTGTCGTGGTGGCCTGTTAAGGAGATCCGCTGTGGGTAAATTTCGAGAGAGTCAAACTGCCAGGAACCTGCTAACTGCATTTGCCGCCGAGGCCCAGGCCCGTACCCGCTACACCTTTTTTTCCCGCCGTGCGCACGAAGACGGGTTTATTCAGATTGCCGCTATATTTGAGGAAACCGCTGAGCAGGAGTGTGAACATGCCCTTCGGTTTTTTAAATTTTTTAATGGTGGCGAACAGGAGATCAACTGGCGCTTTCCGGCGGGGGTTCTTCTAAGTACATACAATAATCTAATTTCGGCGGCCGAACTCGAACAATTCGTGGGTACCGATATGTATCCGGGGTTTGCCAAAATTGCCCGGGACGAGGGATTTACCCGCGCGGCGGATACCCTGGATGCCATCAGTGTTTCTGAAATACAGCATGAAAAGCTCTATCGACAGCTGGCTGACAATCTGATGACCCAACGTGCTTTTGCGCGTGAGGAGGAACGAGTGTGGCGCTGCCGGAGCTGTGGTTACCTGCACACCGGCAAAGAGGCACCCTCGAAATGTCCGGCCTGCGTCAGACCCCAGGGATATTTCGAATTACTGGCCGAAAACTGGTAGCGTTGGGGACGTGCCCTGGGTAAAAGTCGCTAAATGCCTATGTAAAGCTTTTTCATAGGCACTAAGCATACGAACCCTTAACCCCGGCAAATTCAACAAACTCAATTAAACCATTATTCTTTTCGCCCCCGAACAAACTGGAGGGTGATGCCGGCCACGCGTTGGCAATATGCTTCGGCGGTTTCAACATCACCTTTGGAAGTAGAAACCCCCTATTGGCGATTCAGGCAGGGCTGATGGTTGAGGAGTAAAATTCATCCAACGCTTATCCGGTTTGGCTTACCTCTTCTTCTTTAAGCATGTGAATGGTATCTTTTAATACCAGGCTTGCATTGTCTCCTTCTTGGAAAATCCCGCCGTACTGAGGGTCGGCTTCATCCACATAAATGATCTGGTCTCCCATGGAGAAAGTGTACCGCATGATCGCACCGATGTACATGCTGCTTTCGATACGCCCTATAATCACATTTTTACCCATATCTACCTGGCTGCCTGGACGGACAATATCGATGGATTCCGGCCGGACGACAGCCTTTAACCGATCTCCCGGTGACCCTTTAAAAGGGGGCTTCTGGATCGTTAAGTCTCCATGCTCTGTTTTGAAGGTCATTTCGTCCGTTGTTATATCGCCGTCATCCGGCCAAAACGCTTTTTGATATTTTGTATATCCAGTATCGTTGACCTGTGATGATCACCCATAAGAGACAATCCTTTCAATAAATTTCAGTTCGCGTGTATTGACCGACAAGTTTTAAAGCTCCCAGGCATATCAAAACGACCCCGATCAGCATGACGGATATGGCACAGGCCATGCCGAGCATTCCCTGTTCGGCGACGGCTAGAATATATAGGGCGGCTAAATTATTGCCCGGCGAGATCAGAAAGATAACGGCGCTGACAGCAATCATTCCCACCATGAAGGTATAGATGAACCCTGCCAGAAGCGCCGAGCTGATCAGCGGGAGAACGATTTTGAAAAAGGTCTTCATGGCGCCGGCCCCCATATCAAAGGCAGCCTCTTCAATGGCAACATCGATCTGATGGAGCTTGCTTGATCCTGCTTCCAGGCTTACGGATAAATTTCTGAATGCCTCATTGATAATCATGATGATGAATGTACCGGTCAATTTTATGGGGGGGCATTAAATGCGAGGATGTAACCCACCCCCATCACGGTCCCCGGGACCGCAAAACCACGCAGAGCCAAAAATTCAAGTGCTTTTTTGAACGGGATTCGTTTGCGGATAAAGATGTAGGAAAGGGTAACGCCGATTAAAGGGGCAATGCAGGCCGCGGAGAGGGCAAATTTTAAGCTGGTGACCAGCGCCCGAATCCCATTGGGGCTGCTGAATTGTTCCAAGGTGAAGGTGTTGTTAATCATCAGAATTTTTGTGAAAGTGCCCAGGAATATCATGCCGAAACAAGCGACGATTAACGCAGAGACCGGCCCGACGACAAACAGCATTGGATAGAGTATCTTGCTGGATATGGGTCTTTCTTCAACCAGCTGCGGCTTACCGCCGATGGTAGTGAACGATTTCCCCTTCAGGATAAATTCATGGATGACGAACATGAGCATACTACCGATGATAAGAAAAACACAAAATACGGCGGCCATCTCGAGATTATTTTCACTGATCCAATAAAAATATGCATTTGTTGCCAGAAAATGGACATTCCCGCTGATCAACATGGGGTTTCCAAAATCAGCAATAGACATGAGAAAGACAAGTAAGGCTGCCTTTAATATGCCTGGAAAAGACAAGGGGATCGTAATTTTAAAAAGAATATCATAATCACTTGCTCTCATATCCATGGCGGCATCTTCCATGTTGGTCCCTAGCGACCTCAACACATTTTCGATCATCAGGTAACCCAAGGGAAGAAACGTAATCACTTGGGCGAGGATAACCCCCGGCCAGACGGCATTGTATTTAATCAGTTTCGGCATTAATTTGACTTTGCCGGAAACCCCGGGAAGGGTGACTTTGGAACGCGTCTGGCCGACCAGTTCCATCGCCTCTTTGGAAGCGATCCAGTCAATCAGCTTTTTGGCGGCCTCAAGATTTTTACATCCTTTCAGGATGGCAACGGAATCAAGGTCATAGGCGGTGCCCTCAGATGGAATGATTCCTTCAATCGGAAACCCTTCTTCCACGCGGCTGAAAATGGCATGGCCCCAGCTGATACCAAGGGCATATTCTCCGTTAGCCACCAGCTTGGCCGGCGCGCTGCCGGATTTGGTGTACTGACCGGTGTTTTTGTTCATGCCATCGAGCAGTTCCCAGCCCTTTTCTTCGCCGAATATCTGCATCATTGCTGAAACGGAAAGAAAGGCGGTTCCGGAAGTCCCCGGATTGGGCATCACTAATTCACCTTTATAGACGGGATTGATCATATCCGCCCAGGATACAGGTTTCGGTAAGTTCTTCTTTTTTAGCAAGTCGGTGTTTACGACAGCCGCCGCAAACCAGTAGTTGAATCCGTACCAGAGACCGTCGGGATCCTTGAATTCTATCGGTATTTCTTTCCAGGCGGGAGAATTGTAGGGCATAAACCAGTCCTTTGCAGCCCCGATCATGGCCTGCATATTCATAAAACCCCAGATTACATCCGCTTGAAAATTCAGTGCTTCGGCTTCAACCCGGCTCCAAAGCTCATTTGAAGACATCCTTGGGCTCCACTCAATTCTGGCGCCAATCGCCTTTTCGGCCGCCGGCGCCCAGAGAAGCCCGATTCGGTGAGGGGCGGGAAGCGAAAACCATGTTTGGGCGGGATGTGGATGAAGACTCCGTGCCCTGGGTTCATGTGGGCGGTGGTATTTACACCACCGATGAGAAGATTTATCTCGATACCGTCGAAGGCCTGGCAAGCATTAATATTGTCAATTCCTTAAGCGTTCCATCCCTTTTGCATCTTCGGAGTAAGTACGCCAGGGTACGATCTCCCCAGGAGCTATTGGCGGCCATTAAAACGGTTGTTTTGGCCCGGGAGGGGATCCGGCGATCCGGGCGTGCCGGACTTCCCATCATCAATGGTATCTCAGCCGCCTCAAACTCGGTCTCCATGATTGCGGCGGCATCTTCTCAATTTGGTTTGAGACCCAGCGATGGATTTCTAATCGATTTTCTCTCTGAAATGATGGTGAACTACGAGGCTTTGCAAAAGGTGGCCTACTTTAACAGTATCAGTGCCAATATCGGTTCAACTTCCACGCCGCTTTTCGGAGGATATGCCGGTGGGGCGGAAGGCGTGGCCGTTCTGGCCACCTGTTATTTGATTATGGGTGTACTTATTTACCGGGGCAGCTACCATTACAATGCCCCCCTTCACCAGGGTTTGAGAATTTCCTCCACTAAACCGCTGCTATGGGCGATCGGCATGTCAAACCAGGCCAACGCCCGAAACATGCGCTACCCGGTGGTCAA